>ENA-ORKV01000202-ORKV01000202.1-human-gut-metagenome-genome-assembly--contig:-NODE-202-length-83076-cov-5.789455_pt1 | contig 83076 bp, 77 predicted proteins | sample MGYA00243058_ERZ508805 | MGnify/ENA primary metagenome ERZ508805 (study PRJEB26277, sample SAMN04329770) | human gut metagenome | biome: human-associated habitat | host: Homo sapiens | place: USA...
GATATTTGAGTCCTATAGAGTACAGACATAGACTTGGATTGGTCACTTAGATAGTCCAAGAAAATGTCCGCACCCTCTTCCATTTATCGAGCAGACAAGGAGGTGATAGCATGGAACTATCCATACAGGAACGATTGAAAGACCTGCGTGTGGAACGAGGGCTGACGCTGGAACAGCTTGCGGAAGAAACTCATCTTTCCAAATCTGCTTTAGGCAGTTATGAGGGAGACAATCTCAAAGACATCAGCCACCATGCCCTTATCCAGCTGGCAAAGGTTTATGAAGTGACCGTTGATTACCTGCTGGGACGCTCTAAAACAAAAAATCACCCAAACGCCGATCTTGCAGACCTGCGCTTGAGTGATGATATGATTGAACTATTGAAAAGTGGGCGGGTGGATACTTCCCTCTTGTGTGAGCTGGCGGTACACCCGGATTTCCCCCGGCTGATGGCTGACCTTGAAATCTATGTGAACGGAACGGCAGTCAAGCAGGTACAGAGCGCAAATGCCATTGTGGACGCCATGAGCGCAACCATTATGAAGCAGCACAATCCCGGCTTGTCCGACCCGCAGTTAAGACAGCTTGTCGCCGCCCATATTGACGATGACAGCTTTTGCCGCTATATGATACAGCAAGACATAAACAAGATAGCCCTTGACCTGCGGAAAGCACATAAGGACGATTTTTTCAGCGTCCCGGAGGACAATCCGCTGGATGATTTCTTGCAGACCGCCGAGGAAACCGCCAAAGAGGGCAGCGACCCGGAGCAAGCGTCGCTGGCGTTTATCTGTAAGCGGCTCAAGCTGAATTTGAAAAAGCTGTCCGAGGAAGAAAAGAAGTGGCTGAAAAAGATTGCACAGAAGTCGGACTTGCTGAAAAATCCAAACCCGCAGCGGGGGAGAAAATAGAGAACGAGAAATTGGAGGGAGTAAAGGTGCAGGAGGCAATTATAAAATTGAAACTTCTCGGTCAAATGCCAGACGCAGTGAAAGATGACCCTACAGAAGAAACCATCAACATGTATGACGAATTGCTCTTCAATGTAAAAATGCCATTGACAAGAGAAGAAGTAGGCGTATTGATTGACATTTTCCCCGAAGGTGGAATGTATGGAGTAGAGTGGGATTTGCTAAAATTGGTAGAGTCTTATTTGATAGAAGCACCATCAAGTGAAGAGTATCGAAAATTGATTACTGCTTGTCCAAGTGAAGAATGGCGAGAAACTATGCAAGCCCGTTTAGATAATTGGGAAAACAACAAACAATAACTTGTTTGGGAGATAGCAAAGCCAGTCGAGCCAGTCAACGGTCAAGATGAACGGCGCATTTCATGCGCCGCCGTTGACAGCCCCGCCCGTCTTTGCTAATGGGCAATCAAGGCGGGAAAGCCCTAAAATGGCTTCCCGCCCATTTCAATTTTGAGAGAAAAATCCGTCTGCTTTTTCGTAAGTGTGGCTATCCGTCTGGGACACTTTGTCCCATAGTCCAGCGTAAGACGAGGGACGGGGGCATTCATATACGCCCTGTCTGCTGATGAAACCAGTCCTGCGCTTGCGGCTCCACGCCACGCAATCACAGCCCTGCTTTCCTGCCGTTTCAAATGCCCTTGCCCTCTCCGGCGGCAACGGCATTTTCACGGCAACGCCGACAGAGCGTATAACACACTACACTTTGCAAGCAAAGTCGTGTGCCAAAGGGGGAACCCCTTTGGAAACCCCAGACAACAAACGGCGGTATGCTGCCCTTTCCGGGAGCATACCGCCGTTTGTTGTCAGCAGCCCGTTTCACAGTCTGCGTGTAGTTCCTTGTAAACTGACCTAAATATAGTTTTAAAAATCATCTGTGTGTTAGGGTTGATTCTGCTCTCTCTGATTTCGGACTGGGCATTATTAGCACCTATATTTACATTGTTATTTATTTGGAGTCGTAATTCAGAAATTAAAATCAAATATGCATTTGCTGTTTCAATGTTGTTATTTGGAACTTTCAATTTCTTAGGCGGTATTGGAAGATTTTCTATAAAAACAAATATAATTTATGCAATAGGAAGTATGTTGGGTATTGCACTTGCCGGAATTGCAATCATATATTTTTATAATGGCAAACGAATGAATAAAGGAAAGAAATTCTCTAAGTGGTTCTTTTATTTCTTCTATCCTGTACACCTATTTATATTAGGATTGATCAGAGTTTGTTTTTTCTGATATTTTCAAAAGCTGACCGTTTTTCCCTTACACCTTTCCTCCGCAAGCCCTTTGAAATACGCCAAATGGCATCCCGTCCGGGATGCCATTTTCATATTTTCACATTGGGAAAATACTGCTCCGCGAAATCCACCTTTTCCACCTGAAAAGATTTGCCATTCAGATAAGCCAGCGACCCGGCGTCCGTGGTGAAGGTGAAGGTCAGCTTGTAGGAATACAGCGCCTGGTAGTTCCGGTCGAAGCGCTTGTCCAGCTTGCCGTACTTGCCGTCCCCCAGCAGGGGGTGTCCCGCATGGGCGAACTGGGCGCGGATCTGATGCGTGCGGCCGGTGATCAGCTCGCACTCCACCAGGGAAAGTCCCGCCGCAGTTGCGAGGGTTTTGTAATTGGTCTGGCAGGTCTTGCTGCCGGGCTGGGGCGTGTCCGTGACGTACACCCGGTTTTTCTGGGCGTCCTTGAAAAGATACCCTTTCAGGCTCCCCTCTTTGGGCTTGGGCGTCCCTTCCACAATGGCAAGATATCGCTTGTCGATTTCCCGATCCTTGATTTTCTGGTTCATCACCCGCAGCGCTTCCGCGGTCTTGGCGGCGATCACGATGCCCCCGGTGTTCCGGTCAATCCGGTTGCACAGCGCCGGGGTAAAGGCGTTTTCCTCCCGGGGACGCCACTCCCGCTTCTGGTACAGGTAAGATTGAATGTGGTCGATCAGGGTACGTCCGTATTCCGCGCCGTCGTGGGGATGCACCGCAAGGCCGGGGCGCTTGTCCACAAGCAGAATGTTTTCGTCCTCGTAGACGATGTTCAGATTGGGATTCGCCACGGTGAGGTAGGCGTTGTCCTCCCGGGGGTTGTCAAAAAACTCGTCGTTGATATACAGCTGCAAGACATCGCCCTCTTGCAGCCGGGTGTCCCGGTCGATGCGCTTGCCGTTGCACTTGATGCGCTTGATGCGGATATATTTCTGCGCCAGAGAGGCCGGAAGCAGCGGGACTGCCTTCGCAAGAAAACGATCTAAGCGCTGACCTGCGTCGTTCTGGCCGATGGTAAACTCTTTCATCCGTTCTTTCCCATATTTTCGTCGAAATGTTGGTTGACCTGCTCCGTGAACTCCAGAGCGGCATTGTAGCCGAGCTTTTTCTGACGGTTGTTCATGGCCGCCACCTCCAGAATCATGGCAAGGTTCCGCCCCGGGGTGATGGGGATGGTATTCATGGGGACTTTGACCCCCAGCAGCTCCATGTACTGCTCCTCCAGACCCAGCCGGTCGTAGACCTCCTGGGTGTTCCATGGAACGATGTTCACGATCAGGTTGATCTCGTTTTCCGTGCGGACGGCGCCCATGCCGAACAGCTTCGCCACGTTGACGATGCCGATGCCCCGCAACTCGATGTAATTGCGGATCAGCTTGGGAGCGGTACCCACCAGCGAGTTTGTGGAGACCTTGCGGATTTCCACGGCGTCGTCGGCGATCAGCCGGTGGCCGCGCTTGAGCAGCTCCACGGCGGCCTCACTTTTGCCGATGCCGCTGTCGCCGATCAGGAGAATGCCCTCGCCGTAGACCTCCACCAGCACGCCGTGGCGGGTAATCCGGGGCGCCAGCGCGGCTTTCAGGTAGGTGATGATGGTGGAAACGATGGTGCTGGTGGCTTCCTTGGTGCGCAGGACGGTAACATTGTGCTTCTGCGCCATCTGGAGGCACTCGGCGTGGGGCGGGATGTCCCGGGCGATGAGCAGCGCCGGGAATTTGTAGGAAAACAGCCGGTCGAAGATCGCTCCCCGCTCCTTGGGCTGCAATTTGTCCACGTAGCTCATTTCCACGTTGCCCATGACCTGCAGACGCATAGGCTCATAATGGTCAAAGTAGCCCGCCAGCTGAAGGCCGGGTCTTGCCACGTCCTCAACGGTGATGCGGATGGCATCAAAATCCGTGGACGCGTAGGTGACTTCCAGATTAAATTCCTTTACCAGCGTTTTCAGCGGCACACTGTATGTATCCGTCATGGTTTTCACCCCGAAAGCAAGCTTTTCTCTACCATTATACCCGTACGGGGCGGGAATATCAATACATTTCAAAAAAACAAATTATTTTGAAAAAAACACTTGCATTTTACCGCGAAATCTGATATCATATCTAAGCGCCTGTGAATTGGCGTATTTATCGAGTCATTATCGGATGGGAGGTGCTAGAAAATGGCTAAGTGTGATTTTTGTGGTAAGGGCGTAACCTTCGGTATCAAGGTCTCTCACTCCCACAGACGTTCCAACCGTGCATGGAAGCCCAACGTGAAGCGCGTCAAGGCTGTCGTTAACGGGACCCCCTGCCATGTGTACGCTTGTACCAGATGCCTCCGCTCCAACAAGGTTGAGCGCGCCGTCTGATTATCCTGGCATATAAATCCGCCGCTGATTTTTCAGCGGCGTTTTTATTTTGTCTTCCTTTATACGAATCAAGGCTTCCCCTCCGGGGGAAGCCTTGATTGTTTCACCATATCAAATTTTACAGCAGCGCCATCACAGCGTCGGCGTACTGTGCGGCAGTGGCCGCAGTACCGTCGCTCTTGACCTCAACTTTGCACTCCGCCATGGCCTTTTCCAGACGCGCGGCGGCATCGGCGCGGCAGATGTGGCGGAGCAGCATGGCGGCAGCCTTGATGATGCTGGCCGGGTTGGCATAGTCCCCCATGCCCCGCTCGATCATCCGGGGGGCGGAGCCGTGGATCGCCTCGAACATGGCATAGCGGTCGCCCACGTTGGCGCTGCCCGCCGTACCCACGCCGCCCTGAATCTGGGCAGCCTCGTCGGTGATGATATCGCCGTAGAGGTTTGGCAGCAGCACCACCTGAAACTGCTCCCGCAGCGGCTCTTTCAGCAGATTCGCCGTCATGATGTCGATGTAGTAATCGTCCACGGTGATGCCGGGATAGTCGGCAGCGACCTCATGGCAGATAGCAGTGAATTTTCCGTCGGTCTTCTTCATGATGTTGGCCTTGGTGACCACCGCCACGTGGGTCTTGCCGTTGTTTTTGGCGTAGTCAAAGGCGGCCCTGGCAATGCGGCGGGTGCCCAGATCGGTAGTCACCTTGAAGTCCACCGCCATGCCGGGCAGCTCCACGCCCCGGCTGCCCAGAACGTACTCGCCCTCGGTATTCTCCCGGAAGAACATCCAGTCGATGTTCTTTTCGGGGATACTCACGGGACGGCAGTTGGCGTACAGATCCAGCTCCCGGCGCATGGCCACGTTGGCGCTCTCCATCTTGCCGCCCATGGGGGTGGTGGTGGGGCCTTTCAGCAGCACGTCGCAGGTCTTGATCTCCGCCAGAACGTCGTCGGGAATGGCCTTGCCGCAGGCCATGCGGTTCTCAATGGTCAGGCCCTCGATCTGCTTGATAACAATGGAACCGGCTGCAATTTCTTCCGCCAGCAGCTTTTCCAGCACACGGGTGGCCTGCGCCGTGATGACGGGGCCGATGCCGTCGCCGTCAATGACGCCGATGGTAACCTGCTTCTTGGTGGAAAAATCCGTCTTTTCCCCGTTCATGTTCCGGATTCTCTCCAGCTGCTCCTCCAGCAGCTTCTGAAACGCCTCACAGGCAAGTGTAATTTCCTTCATTATTGTCCGCCCTCCTTTGTGTAGTTCAGCAGTCCGCCTGCCATCAGAATCGCCCTTTGACGCTCCGTCAGGGCGCAGTTTACATAAAACTTGAAGCCATCATCAGCAGTGACCGCGAGTCTCCCCTGCTCCATGCCGCTGGCAATATCCGAAATGGTCAGAACAGCGTCCTGATTCAGCTTGTCGTAGTCCTCCGGGTTTTCAAAGGTCACCGGCAGAATGCCCGCGTTGATCAGGTTCGCCACATGGATTCTGGCGAAGGACTTGGCAATGACGCACCGGATGCCCAGGTACATGGGCACCAGCGCCGCGTGCTCCCGGGAGGAACCCTGCCCGTAGTTGCTGCCGCCCACGACGATGCCGTCTCCCGCCGCTTTGGCTCTCTCGGCAAAGGTGGGATCGCAGACCTCGAAGCAGAACTTGCTCAGGTAAGGGATGTTCGACCGGTAGGGCAGGATCTTCGCGCCGGCAGGCATGATGTGGTCGGTGGTGATGTTGTCGCCCACTTTCAGCACCAGCTTCGCCGTAAGGCTGTCGGCAAAGGGCTTGCTCTTGGGGAATTCCTTGATGTTGGGGCCGCGAAGCACTTCGGCGTCCGCCGCCTTGTCCGCGGGGAGAGGCGGCAGCACGGCGGAGTCGTTCACAAGGAATTTCTCCGGCATGGTCACGTGCAGGGGCTGGTCAATGGTGGTCGGGTCGGTGATGTACCCCGTCAGGGCAGAGGCCACGGCGGTTTCGGGGGAAACCAGATACACCTGCCCGTCCCGTGTTCCGGAACGGCCCAGGAAATTCCGGTTGAAGGTTCTCAGGGAAACGCCGCCGGAGTTTGGCGAGAAGCCCATGCCGATGCAGGGGCCGCAGGCGCATTCCAGCAGCCGCGCGCCGCTGGCGAGAATGTCTGACAATGCGCCGCAGTCGCTGAGCATGGTCAGCACCTGCCGGGAGCCAGGGGACACGGACAGGCTGACAGAGGGGTGAATGGTCTTGCCCTTCAGCATGGCGGCGACCTTGAGCATGTCGTACAGGGAGGAATTGGTGCAGGAGCCGATGCATACCTGATCGACCTTCACGTCTTTCAGCGTCTCCACGGCCACCACGTTGTCCGGGCTGTGGGGACAGGCGATCATGGGCTTGAGAGTGCCAAGATCAATGTCGATGATCTTATCGTACTCCGCGTCCGGGTCGCTGGACAGGGGAACGTAGTCCTCTTCCCTGCCCTGCGCGGCCAGAAACTTTCTTGTGACCTCGTCGGAGGGGAAAATGGAGGTGGTAGCGCCCAGCTCCGTACCCATGTTGGTGATGGTGCCCCGCTCCGGGACGGACAGGGTGGCAATGCCCTCGCCGCCCCACTCGATGATCGCACCCACGCCGCCCTTGACGGAGAGGATGCGCAGCAGCTCCAACGATACATCCTTGGCGGTGACGTAGGGTCTGAGCCTGCCCGTCAGGTTCACCTTGTACATTTTGGGCATGGTGATATAATACGCGCCGCCGCCCATGGCCACCGCCACGTCCAGTCCGCCCGCGCCGAAGGCCAGCATACCGATGCCGCCGCCAGTGGGAGTATGGCTGTCAGAACCGATGAGGGTCTTGCCGGGCTTGCCGAAACGCTCCAGATGCACCTGATGGCAGATGCCGTTGCCGGGGCGGGAGAAATACACGCCGTGCTTTGCGGTGACGGTCTGCAAATAGCGGTGGTCGTCGCTGTTCTCAAAGCCGCACTGGAGGGTGTTGTGATCGACGTAGGCGATGCTCATTTCCGTCTTCACTCTGGGAATACCCATGGTCTCGAATTCCAGATAGGCCATGGTGCCGGTGGCGTCCTGCGTCAGGGTCTGGTCGATGCGCAGCGCGACCTCGCTGCCGGGGGTCATGTCCCCGGAGACCAGATGGGACGCAATGATTTTCTGTGCAATTGTCTTACCCATGATTTTTGAATCCTCCCAACATGTGCTTTTTCGCGTTTTCGATATGCTTTGCCATGAGGCTCTCCGCAAGGTCGGCGTTGCCGGAAGCCATGGCGTCCAGAATTGCCCTGTGTTCCTTCCGGGTGTTGATGGTGCGCGACCAGTCCTCCATGGAGATGCGGCGGTAGCGCCGGGTCTTCCGGTGCAGAGGAAGCAGCGTGTCCACGATGACGGTACGCTTGCTTAAGTAGCAGATCGTGTCGTGGAACTGTTCATCCACCTGCCGCAAAAGCTCAGCGTCTCCCTTGTCAAAGTAAAAATCCTGCAGATCGGCGATGTGGGTCAGTTGGGCAAGCCCCTCGGGAGTCATGTTCTTCGTTGCGTAGTAAGCGGCAAGCCCCTCGATGCGCTGGCGGATGTTCATGATGTCCTCCAGATCTTCCTCGGTGATGCCCACCACACGGGAGCCTTTGCCGGTGTCCTCAATGAGCCGTTCCTGTTCCAGACGGCGCAGCGCCTCCCGGATGGGGGTGCGGCTGACGCCCAGCTGATCGACCAGCTTCAATTCCGTCAGTATCTCGCCCCGGGGGTAGACGCCCTGAATGATGTCGTTCTCCAGCTTCTCGAACACCTGATCCGCCAGAGACGTGGTTTTGAACTGATTCATATTCTTTTCCTTACCCTCTTTCAGCAAAGTCAGGGGCAAGCTGCCGTATTTTCTCTTTCAGCTCCCGTTCTGTCATGACCGTCTGGCGGCCGTCCTCATACTGCTGGTCTACCCATTTCTTCATGGCGATCACCAGCGGTGACTTTTTGTCCAGCTTCTCGCCGTCTTCCAGACCGTAGGTCTGGTTGATCCAGTAGGCGACGCCCGCAAGGCCGGAGGTTTTGCTGATCTGCACCGTGGCGGGCTTGTTCAGGATTTTCTTGGTATCGAAAATGGTGTAGATTTCCTCGTCCTTCATCAGGCCGTCGGCGTGGACGCCCGACTGGGTGACGTTGAAAGCGCTGCCCTCAAAGGGCGTAATGGGCGGGATATTGTAGCCGATCTCGTTTTTGAAGTAATCGGCGATCTCGGTGATGACTGTGGTGTCCATGCCGTCTAGCGACCCCCGCAGAGACGCGTACTCGAACACCATGGCCTCCAGCGGCACATTGCCCGTCCGCTCGCCGATGCCGAGCAGGGAGCAGTTGACCGCGCAGGCGCCGTAGAGCCATGCCGTGGAGGCGTTGGCCACGCCCTTGTAAAAATCGTTGTGGCCGTGCCATTCCAGATGCTCGCTGGGAACGTCGGAATAGTGCTGCAAGCCGTAGATAATGCCCGCCACGCTCCGCGGCAGCGCCGCTTCGGTGAAGGGGACGCCGTAGCCCATGGTGTCGCAGGCGCGAATCTTCACCGGCACCCCCGCTTCCCGGCTCAGCCGCTGCAATTCGTTGACGAAGGGCACCACGAAGCCGTAGAAGTCCGCCCGGGTGATGTCCTCCAGATGGCAGCGGGGAATGACTCCGGCATTGAAGGCTTCCTTCACCGTGGCAAGGTAATAGTCCATGGCCTGTTTTCTCGTCATCTTCATTTTCTTGAAGATGTGGTAGTCCGAGCAGGAGACCAGAATGCCGGTTTCCTTGATGCCAAGGTCATGCACCAGCTGGAAGTCTTCCTTTGTCGCCCGAATCCAGCTGGTGATCTCCGGGAATTTGAGGTCCAGCGCCATGCACTTTTCGATGGCCTCCCGGTCTTTTTTGCTGTAGATGAAAAGTTCCGTCTGGCGGATGATGCCGTAGGGGCCGCCCAGCTTGCTCAGCAGCTTGTAGATGTTTACGATCTGGTCAACGGAATACGGCTCCACGGACTGCTGACCATCCCGCAGGGAGGTGTCCGTGATCCAGATCTCCTCAGGCATGGACATGGGCACCCGGCGGTGGTTGAACGCCACCTTGGGAATGGTGCCGTAGGAATACACATCCCGCTGCAAATTCGGTTCCGCCACATCCTGAAGGGAGTATTTGTAGGATTTCTGCTCCAACAGGTTGGTCTTACTGGAAATCTCTAGCATAGAGTAAGCCCCTTTCCGCTTTCTTGTCTTAATGTATACAATTATACAGCTGTACATTTATCTGTCAATGCACAAATACAGCAAAAAAACGGTCTGCCGCAGCAGACCGTTTGGTAATCTTTTTTCTTAGCCAAGCATCACGTCCAGAAGCATCATCACAGCAAAGCCCAGAATGATGCCCATGGTGGCGCAGTAGGGCTGCTCTTTCTGATTCTGCTGACACTCCGGTATCAGCTCATGTACCGCAACCAGAATCATCGCCCCGGCGGCAAAGGCAAGGGCATAAGGCAGGATCGCTTCCACCGTCACCACCAGCAGCGCGCCGATCACCCCGGAAACCGGCTCCACCAGACCGGAAGCCTGCCCCAGCAGGAAGCTTCTGCGCCGGGAGTAGCCCTCCCGCCGCAGCGGCACGGACACCGCCGCCCCCTCCGGGAAATTCTGCAAGCCGATGCCCACGGCAATGGACACCGCCCCCATCAGCCCATCCGGGCTTGCGCCGGTCCCCAGCGCCCCGAAGGCCACGCCCACGGCAAGCCCCTCGGGGATATTGTGCAGGGTGATGGAAAGCACCAGCATGATAATGCGGTTCATACGTTCTCCGGGCATTCCCATGCCCGCTCTTTTTCTGGCAAAGCAGACGGCCTTATCCGACCCCCACAGGAACAGCGCCCCCAGCAGGAACCCGGATACCGCCACAAGCCACGCAGGTGTGTTCCCTACGGCCTCCGCCCGCTGAATGGCGGGCTGTAACAGCGACCAGAAGCTGGCCGCGATCATCACGCCGGCAGAAAAGCCCAACATAAGATTCAGCGCTCTGGCACTGGGGGATTTGAAAAAGACCACCGTGGCAGCGCCAAGTGCCGTCACAAACCAGGTCCCCAGTGTCGCCACCAGCGCCAACCAGACATAATGTTCCACATCGCACCTCCCGTAACCATTATAGTATCCGGGGGGCGATTCGGTGCGTGCGTTTGTCGAAAAAAACGTTTACACTACTTTTCCAGCCTGGAAATCAGCGCCGTGCCGTTTTCCCGCAGCCATTTCCGCCGGATTTCATAATCCGGTAAGACATGCTCGACCTCCGCCCAGAAGCGGGCGGAGTGGTTCATTTCCTTCCGGTGGCACAGCTCGTGGACGACCACATAGTCCAGCACCTCCGGCGGCGTGAGCATCAGCAGGCAGTTAAAGTTGAGATTTCCCTTACTGCTGCAGCTTCCCCACAGGGTATGCTGACTGCGGATAGTGATTCTGCCGTAGATCACGCCCACCAGCGGTGCAAAATGCGCGACACGTTCCGGGATGGTTTGCCGCGCCTGCCGGGCAAGCACCTGCAGCTGCTCATCCGTAAACACGGGAAGCCGCGCCGCGGCAGTCCGCTTTTCCAGATGCTTTTCAATCCAGCCGGATTTGCTTTCCACGAACCTGCGAATATCCGCATTGGACATCCGCCGGGGGCACCGCACCAGCACCTCGCCGCTTGGGGCTATCTGCACCGAAATGGTTCTGCGGCTGCTGCGGATAACGCGGTATGGAATATTGTATTTTTCCACTTTATCGTTCATAATTCCTTCAAATAATCTCATTTTTACCTAAGGCCGTATCTGAAAGTTGTCAAAACGCCCAAGCAGCAGGTCTTTTTCCCCTGTGCCGCGCCATTTCCCCTTGAAATACATATCCAGTATTCCTGCGGAAAAATGGCTTGCCCATGGCAAAAATCCCTCGCTGTTGGTCATTTCGCCAGCTTTCAGACACGACCTAGTTTCCAGAATTTACAGCTTGAAAATTGATTACAAATCGGTTACAATCCTTTTGTCTTCGCGAGGCAAATACTGAAACAGGAGGTTGGCAAGATGTTCTTTTTTAATTGCAACACCAACAATTCTGATTGCAGCTCCATTTGGCAGCTGCTGAGCCGTCTGTGCGGTTTCGGCTGCTAATTATTCTGTGGCCTTGGGCGATCCCGTGTTCCACGGGGTCGCCTTTATCAAATCCAAAACGCAGTACCGGTGATATTCCGGTACTGCGTTTTCTAGCGTTATACGCCGCCGCGGATTTCCAGGAGCTTGCCCTTGAGGTCGTTCTCCATTTTTGCCATTTCCGCTTCGGCGGCAATGCGCTTCTCCCGGCCTTCGGACTGGATCTTCATTACGTCGTCCAGCGTCTGGATCAGCTCGGCGTTGGTCTTTTTCAGGGTTTCGATGTCCACAATGCCCCGCTCGGCTTCCTTCGCGGTCTCCACGGACGCCATGTGCAGCTTCTCGGCGTTCTGCTTTAGCAGGGCGTTGGTGATGTCGTTGACCTGACGCTGCGCCTGCGCGGCCTCGTTGGAATGGGCAATGCCCAGCGCCAGAACCATCTGATTCTTCCACAGGGGGATGGTGTTCATCAGCGTGGTCTGAATCTTCTCCACCATCACATTGTCGTTGTTCTGGATCATGCGGATCTGGGGCGCGGTCTGGATGGAAATGGTGCGGGTCAGCTCCAGATCGTAGATCTTCTTCTCAAACCGGTTGCACTTGTCCGCCAGGTCTTTTGCCGCCTGGGCATCCTCCGCAAGTCCGGTGGCCTGCGCCGTGGCTTCCAGCTCCTTGAGCTTGCCTTCCCGTACCTCCTGCAGCTTCTTCTTGCCCGCCAGAATGTACATGCTCAGCTCCTTGAAGTAGGCAAGGTTCTGCTCGTACATCTTATCCAGCATCGCGGAATCCTTGAGCAGCCGCACCTGATGCTGCTGGAGTGCGTCGCCAATCTTCTCCACGTTGACCTCCGCCTTGGCGTAGCGGCTCTTCATGACCTCCAGCCTGTTCGCCTGCTTGCGGAAGAAGCCAAGGAAGCCCTTTTCCTCCTCGGCGTCGAAGCCCTTCAGCTCGCCCACCACGTTGACGATCAGGTCGCCCACCTCACCCAAGTCCTGAGTGCGCACGTTGGCAAGGGCGGCGTCGGAGAAATCGGCCATTTTCTTCTGGGTTCCCGCGCCGTACTGCAAGATCTGGGCGGTGTTCTCCACGTCGATCTTCTGGGCAAAATCATCCACCATCTGCTGCTCCTGGGGCGTCAGCACCGGCTCGGCAACCTTGGTCTGCTGCAGCTTCGTTTCCTCGGCCACGACCAGCTTGGGCGTGTTTTCCAGCTCCGGCTCCAGAGTCAGGCTGGGGATGGGGGCGGATTCGTTCACATCTTTGTATTCTGCGTCCATAATTGATCTCCTCTTCCAGTAGTATGGTTATTTCTTACAGCGTCTGCTGTTTTTTCACTTGGGACAGGCCGTCCTCCGTCAGTCCCTCCTGCGCGAGCAGGGTGTTGAGGACGGAAATGTCGCTGGAAACGTCCATGGCGGAATCCCGGAACAGGTCGTCCAGCAGCTTCTCAAAGGCCAGATTCAGCGTATCCAGCGTGGCCTCAATTTCCTTCTTGGAAGCCTGAATGTTTTCCCCCTGCACAGGCTGGGCGTCCATGTCCGCGTAGGCGTTCAGGAGCTTCACCGTCATGGGCAGGTAGTAGTCCATCAGCTTCTTCAGGTCGGGGACCACCTCCGGATGCGCCTCCGCCCGCTCAAAGATACGGCGGACGATCAGCTCCATCCGGGAGATTTTCTCAGAAATTTCCTCCCCGGGAATGGCGTCGTTGCAGGCGCGTATCTGGGCGATGAAGGCGTTGCCCCGATCCAGAACCTCCTGTACCTGTGGGTCATGGGGGCTGGACACCTTCGGGGCGCTGGCGGCGGCCTCCTGCCGCTGACGTTCTTCCAGAGCCAGACGGCTCTGCTCATAATGCTGGTAGGTCTCGTCGCTGGTGATGAGGCAGGTTTCCTCCCTGTCCATATGCCCTTCCAGAAACAGCCCCTTGTTGATCATCTTCTGCAATTCTCTGCGGACGAACTTCACGTTCTTTCCAACGCTCCGCGCCAGCCGCTCCAGCGTGCAATGGGTGCTCTCCCCAAGGGTTCTTTTGTACATCTTAAACCGGCTGACCCATCCCAGCTTGCGGATGCCGCTGACGATCAGCCACGTTCCGGCAACGACGCCGCCAACCGTGATCACGGTAGACGCGATTCCCAGACCAATTCCCATGATCAGCCTGACCAGCAGGGAAATAAGCGATATGAACCCGGTGAGCAGCGCCAGACCGCCGCCTACGATCTTCACCAGTCCTACGGCAGTCTCGCCGCCGGTTCCGGCATAAAGCACGGGAAGGTCTTTCTTTTCCTCCACGACCGTGGCCTCGACCTCCCGGTAAACGGGTCTGGCAGGCGGGGTCGTGGGACGGGCGGCGGCTTCCATCGCCTTGCGGACGGCTTCGCTTCCCATATCTACGGCCTTGCCCACGGCCTGACTGACCGTCTGGTTCAGCTTCTGAAAGTCCCGGGAATTGACGGCTCTGTCCACAATGTCCTGAATGCTTCTTCCAAGATCGTCCCAGTCCTGATTTTTATTTGCCATACGATCCTCTCCAAAAAATATTCTCTATCATTATAGCGTGATTCCGCGAAAAAAACAAGCGATATGAAAAAAATAAGCAATCCTTTCCCCGCCGCCGCAAAAATTGGTTTCCTGCTTGACTTTTTGCCCCGCTCCATGTAAAATGGCACCGTTTTGTCGAACTTTTGAGAAAAACGGGGGGACGATGATGGACTGGCGAAGCAGGAGCACCCGGAAGCTGCTGGGCAAGGTCGTAACGATGCAGGTCGATCGGCCGGTCGGATATCTTCACGGCGATATCCTGTACCCCGTCAATTACGGGTTCGTCCCGGGGCTGATGGGCGGCGACGGCGAGGAACAGGACGCGTACATACTGGGCGTGGATACGCCCCTGTCCGACTTTACAGGGCGGGTCATCGCCGTCATCCGGCGGCACAACGACTGCGAGGACAAGCTGGTGGTCGCGCCGGAGGGGCTTTCGTTCCATCAGGGGCAGATCGCCGAGGCCGTCCATTTTCAGGAGCAGTATTTTATCAGCACCATTGATTCCATCTTTCAGAAATCCTGCGGGGTCGTCCCCTTCCGGCGGGCCGGCGTGGAACCGGAATTTCTGCTTCTGTTCCAGCGGGGTTCCGGAACGTGGAGCTTCCCCAAGGGACACATGGAGGCCGGGGAAACAGAGGAACGAACCGCCCTCCGGGAGCTTTTCGAGGAGACCGGATTCCGGACGCGGCTGATTCCCGGTGCCAGAGCCGCCACGGAATACCGCATCAGCTCCGTTGCCAGAAAGCAGGTCGTTTTCTTTCTGGGCGAAGTCCACGGCGAACCAAAGCTTCAGGCCAAGGAAATCGAATCCTGCCGCTGGGTGAAACCCGGCGAGCTGGGACAGTACCTTCTGCCTCAGGTCGCGGACGCCGCAAAAGCGCTGCTTGCGCGGATATAGAATGCCCTTCTGCCGTTCAGCGGTCAAAAATGACCGTTGAACGGATTTTTCAACATTTTTGGTTTCTTTTATGATATAGTGTAAACACAAGGAGGTGCCCCATGAGATTCAAGCTGGTTATTGATAAAACGCAGGAGGAAACGGTGGTCGCCACCGTCCATGAGCGCAGCCGTCTTACCGACGAAATGGAGCAGCTCGTCCTGCGGCACGACGGCTCTGACCGGATCGCGGCTTACACAGAGGACGGTATGCGGATGCTCCCCTTCTCCGATATCGAGTGCATCACCGTTCTGGACGGGAAGACCTATGCCGTTACACGCAGCGGCGAACGCTGCCGCTTAAAGCTGCGGCTGTACGAGCTGGAAGCCATGCTTCCCGCGTCCTTCATCCGCATCAACAAATCGGCACTTGCCAACGAAGCCCACTTGGAGCGCTTCACCGCTTCCTTCAACGGCGCGGTGGACGCCGTCTTCCGAAGCGGCTACCGGGAATATGTTTCCAGGCGGTGCTTCGCGGAAATCAAAAGGAGGTACGATCACGTATGAAGCAATATTGTCTGACATTTCTGAAACGAGGTCTGCTGGCCGCTTCCGGCGGGCCGCTGATCCTCGCCATGATCTACGGCATTCTGGGCGCCAACGGGCAGGTCACTTCCCTCGCCCCCGGAGAGGTCTGCATGGGGATCGTGACGGTGACGCTGCTGGCCTTCATCGCGGCGGGCATCGGCGTCGTCTATCAGATCGAGCGTCTGCCGCTGCTCTCCGCTACGGCAATTCACGCCGGAGCGCTGTATCTGGATTATCTGCTGATTTACCTGCTGAACAACTGGATACCCCGGGACTGGGCATTTATCGGTGTCTTTACCCTATGCTTTGCGGTGGGCTACGCCCTGATCTGGGGAATCATTCTGCTTTCCATCCGGCACAGAACCAACCGTATCAACCGCCATCTGCGGGGAGGAAAATCATGAGAAAACCGTTTCTTGACAATCTGCGCTACGGCATCGTGCTGTCCGTCGCAGTGTATCACGTATTTTACCAGTTCAACAGCGTCGGTGTCATCACCAACGTACTTATCCCCGGCATTCCGGCGCTGGACGCGCCGCTGTACGTGCTGTACCCATGGTTCATGGCGGCACTTTTCATGATCTCCGGCATCTGCGCCCGGTACAGTCTGGAAAAGCAGGCGGGAAAGCAATACCTGAAAGGCAAAGTCCGCCGCCAGCTGATTCCCTCCGTCGCCATTATTTTCCTCATCGGGTGGAGCACCGGCTGGGTCACCGACCAGTACGCAAACATTTTTGGCGGCGGTCAGGTTCCGGGGTTTGCCAAATATCTTGTGTGGTGCATGTCCGGCATCGGGGTACTGTGGTTTCTCCACGAACTGCTGCTGTGCGAGGTGGTGCTGGTGCTGATTCGGAAGCTGGACAAAAAAGACCGGCTGTGGCAGCTGGGCGGCAAGGCGAATTTCCCCGTCATCTGCCTTCTGGTGCTCGGCATGTGGGGCAGCGCCTATATCCTGAACACTCCCGTGATAGAGGTCTACCGCAACGGTTTCTACCTGTTCTGCTTCCTCGCGGGCTACATTCTGTTCTCCCACGAACAGATCCAGTCCCTGCTCGCCAAATGGGCACCCTATATGCTTGCCGTGGGCGGCGTGCTGGCCGTCGTCTACACGGTGCATTTCTGGGGACAGAATTACGCGGCTCTCAACAATCTGAAAGCCCCGCTTACCAATCTCTATGCGTGGTTTGCCTGCCTTGGGGTGCTGGGCGCGGGAAAACGGTGGCTGGATAAGGAGACTGCCTTCACCCGCTGCATGGCAAGCCGCAGCTTCGGCATCTACGTCCTGCACAACCCCCTGCTGGTGCTGCTGGCCTGGGCGATGGATAAGCTGCTCCATTTCCCCGTGTGGAGCATGTATCTGCTTCTGCCGGTGCTGCTGGCGCTGCTCCTGCCGCCGCTGATCGCGCTTATCAAGCGCATTCCCGTCCTGCGCACATTGGTGCTGGGCGAAAAATAAAAAATCCGCGCCACGGTTCATGCAAACCGTGGCGCGGTGTTTTTTGGGGTTACTCGATGCAGATCCGATTGTTCTCGGGCAGCTTCTTCTGTCCGGCCTTCGGCACATCCAGCGTCAGGATACCGTTCTCAAACTTGGCGGACACCTCTTCGGGCTTCACATCGCCCACGTAGAAGCTGCGGCTCATGGAACCGGCGTAACGCTCCCGGCGGATGTAGCGACCCTTCTTGTCCTCCTCATCCTTATCAAGACCCTTTGCGGCCTGAATGGTCAGGTAGCCATTGCTCAGGTCAATGCTGATCTCGTCCTTCTTGAAGCCGGGCAGATCGACCGCCAGCTCATAGCCGTCTTCCTTCTCCCGGATATCGGTCTTCATCAGATTCTTGGCGTGCTTGCCATACAGGGGGCTGCGACCCTCCGAGGCGTTCATCATGCCAAAGGGATCGTTAAAGAAATCATCAAACAAATCTTCTCCAAAAATGCTGGGCAACATAAGTCATTCCTCCATTCAAATCTTCTATGTTCCCTGCGGAGGGGCTTTCTTTTTTTCGCCCCTCTTTTTGGTACGCCTACACTATACCACGATTTTTAGCACTGTCAAGGCCTGAGCGCTAAAGTTCATAAAAAGATAAAAATGCGTTCACAGAATATGCGATTTCTCTGGCAGATATCCGGAAACCTCCCCGTAGAACGAGAAAAGCGAAAGGAACCCCCTTTCGCTTTTCCCGCTTTTCTATACCAGCGGCGCAAACAGCCGCAGAATGCACTGCCAAATCCGCAGAATTGCCCCGCTTCCGGTGCTGTATCGCTGAGTGACCTCGCTGCATTGGGAGAACAACACGTCAAAATCCCGCGCCATGTCGCCAATCGCGTCACAGCCGTAGAGCAGAACGTCGTTCTCGAAATGGTGATACAGGCTTCGGTAGTCAAAGTTCGAGCTGCCTATGGAGGCGATCTTCCCGTCGCACAGGCACTGCTTTGCATGGCAGAAGCCCGGCGTATACTCGAATATCCGCACGCCCTGCCGGGCAAGGCCGGAATAATAGGAGCGGGTGATGGCAAATACCACTTTTTTGTCCGGAATTCCCGGCGTAATGATCCGCACGTCCACACCCCGTTTGGCCGCAAGGCGCAGCGCCCGGCTCATTTCGTCGGTGATGATCAGGTACGGTGTAGTGATATACAGCGTCTTTTCCGCCTGAGCGATCAGATTCAGATAGACATTTTCCGCCGTGCGCTCCTCCGACAGCGGGTTATCGTTGAAGGGCTGCACGAACCCCTCCGACGTTACCTTGTGACAGATGTTGAGGTAGCGTGCGAAGTCCTCGTCTTCCTTGGTCGTCACGTTCCACAGCTCAAAAAACGACGCCGTCAGGCTCTGGACCGCCTCGCCCTCCAGCCGAAGGCCGGTGTCCTTCCACACCCCGTAGGGCCGGGCACGGCCAAAGTATTCATCCGAAAGGTTGTAGCCGCCGATATAGCCCACCTTGCCGTCGATGACCGTGGTTTTCCGGTGATCCCGGTGGTTCAGAAACAGATTGACCACCGGCACAGCGGGGTTGAACACCCTGCAGCGGATGCCGTCCTCGCTCAGCCCTCTGGCAAAGCGCAGATTCACGAAGCCAAGGCTGCCGATGTCGTCGTACATCAGTCGCACCTCGACCCCCTGACGCGCCTTGCGTACCAAAATTTCCCGTATCTCCTGAAAGGCCGAATTGTCCGCCACGATGAAATATTCCATGAAAATGAATTTCTCGGCCTTTTCCAGATCCGCTTTCATGGCTTCCAGGGTCTCGGCTCCGTCGCCAAAATAGCGGACGCTGGTATTTTCGTACACAGGCCAGTTTTCATGGACGGAAAGATAGTGAAACTGGTTGCCGGCGGCGCGATTTTCCGATTCCAGCCGCGCCAGAACCGCCCCGTCCTGGGGAAGGCTCCCATCCATTTTCTCCCGGAAACGGCGGATACGCTTCCCCGCCCTGCCCGGGTCGCCCAGAATGTCGAACAGCAGAAACAGGCTCAGGCCCATCACCGGAGCCGCCAGAATCAGCATGATCCACGGCATTTTCATGGCAGTAGAAGTGTGTCTGCCGTACAGGCGAAGCACCACCACGATGCTCAACAGGTTGACGCACGCGGATATCCAAGCGGAGTGGGCGTTCAGCTTCACCGCCATTACGATCAGCCAGACGACCTGAATGATAATGGTCAGCCCCACGAACGCGATTCTTGGGATACTGTTGCGTTTGCGTTTGTGCTCTCTGCTCATTCCGCACCTCCTTTTTCCTTCTCTTCGTTCTCCTCGTCCAGTTCCCGCCAGAGCTCGTCCGCCCGCCGTTGGTTCTCCATCGCCACGTCAATGCCCTCGGTGCTGTCCTTGCTGAAAATGATCCGCAGCGTCAGGATGATCAGCCGGATGTCCAGCAGCGGCGAATAGTTTTCAATATACATCATGTCCAGACGCAGCTTGTCGTAGGCGCTGGTGTTGTATTTTCCGTAGATCTGGGCATAGCCCGTCAGGCCGCCCCGCACCTTCAGACGGTAGCAGAATTCCGGAATTTCCTTGGAAATCTCGTCCGCGAGGCACTTTCTCTCCGGCCGGGGGCCGACGATACTCATGTCACCTTTCAAAATGTTGATCAGCTGGGGCAGCTCGTCCAGACGGGCGGCACGGATGACCTTGCCCACCTTCGTGATTCTGGGGTCGTCCTCCGAGGCCAGCACCGCGCCGGCGTATTTTTCCGCGTCCACGATCATGCTGCGGAACTTGAGTATCTCAAATTCCCGCCCGCCCCGGGTCATCCGTTTCTGCTTGTAGAACACCGGGCCGCCATCCTCGATTTTAATGGCAGCTGCGATAATGAGCATGACCGGCGCGGCGGGAATCATGGCAATGCCGCAGAGCACCAGATCCATGGCACGCTTGATGATGCGCTGCATGGGGGTCAGGCCGGTGCCTTTGACCATGAGCAGCGGGGTATCGAACAGGGTATTGTTCTTCGCCCCCCGGAGCATGATGTCCGTGAGTTTGGGGGCGACGTAGGTACGGATGCGGTAGCGGTAGCAATATTTCAGGATATCGTTGCGGATCTGGGCGGGAATGTCCGTGAGGATGACCGCGTCATGCCTGCGGGTCTCCTGACACACTGCCTCCAACCCCTCGTCAATGCTCATCAGCTTGCTGACATTATATTTATCCCGGCGGGAGTCCATCTTGATCTTCAGCCCGATGCCCCGCTTGTTGCCGTACACCAGCAGCATATCGTGTGGGGCATACAGCTTATAATACAGCTCCGTGTACACATAAATCAGCACCACCGCCACGACGATTTCCGCCAGAAGCAGCAGCAGCATCGGCCCCACGGCGATCATGGTGTTGGCGATCAGGCACAGCTGGAAGTATGTGAGAAAATTCACCACAAACAGGGAGATCACCTGTCCGATGATCAGATCCAGCCGATGGAGCTGCCCGAACAGGGTGCAGTCGGAGTTCAGAAACATGACGTACAGCAGCGCCCCATAGACGCCCATCAGCACATATTTGCCCTTGTATACAAAATGTTCGATTTCGTATCCCTTGCGGAACGCGCCGTAATACAGCAGGGTCATGACCACTACTTCCAGCAGCGTTTCCGCCGCCCGGACAAGTCCCTTGGTATCCTCATATGCGCTGCGGCTCAGCTTTCTCATTGATAATACACGTCCTCTATGCAAAATATGACACAATTCCAAGAAAATATACTTTTCGCTATCATACCACACCCATCAAAAGAAAGCAACCCCGGAAACGAAACCGGTCGTTTCCGGGAACCCCGCCTCAAATAATGAAATTTTCTCTTTACAAATCCAACATTTTCTGATACAATCATTCCTGTTCTGTGGCCCGGTGGTGCAGTCGGTTAGCACGCCAGCCTGTCACGCTGGAGGTCGACGGTTCGAGTCCGTTCCGGGTCGCCACAAAAAAGCACGCTTTTCAGCGTGCTTTTTTGTCATTCTGTCAAAGACCCCCTGCTTTCAGCAAACGAAGGCAGGGGGTCTTTAGCGTAGGCGCAGCCTCCGTATGGAAGCTGCCCCTGATATATTTTAATCAGGAAGGCATCGCCTGATGGCGCTGCCAGTTTTGTGATTTATAAGGAAAGAAATCACAAAACAAGTCTCATACTGAACTCCTTGCCCTTCGGGCAAGGAGTTCAGTATGACTGCTATCCGATCGCTTTCTGATATTCCTTCTGAATCTCCGCTTCAATCAACTCAGAATCAAGCGATACAACAGATTCTGTTCTTGAAGTGGAATAATTCATGAAAAGATTGGTCTGCACATAGACGTTCCTGAAAGCGCCATCCGTATCAAAATTGAAATTTACGAAATAATGAGGCTGTTCATTTTCACCTTCGGCAAAAGGCTGGTCGATCCGCAGCATTACCGTGATTCCGCTTTCGTCTTCGAGCGTATCCATATAGGCAACAACAGAATCATTCCACTGAAAGTAGGCAAGCCATGGTTTTACGCTATCACCGAAGGTCATTTCATCTGCCCTCCATTCGATATTGGTATAGGCTTTGCCCCATTTTCCCTCGTTACTGTAGCGGACACCATTGGCAGCCATAAAAGCCATTCTTAATGAGTATTGCTCGCCATCTACGATATTTACCGACTCCGGGTCAACGTCCACAATCTCCAGCCAGTTTCCGTTGTCCTGATAGTAATTGGCGGTAGACCAATGGCTTTGATCGCCTTTAGATTGGTCAACTACGATATGGCAGCTGCCATTCTGAACTGCCTCTAAAACAGCACGGCACTTTGCAAAGGCCGCCTGTTCATCCGGATTTTCTTCAACAACAGTATCTGCATTGATAGCAACAGTCTTCAGGAACCGTTCTGCGATGCCACCGGAAATCTGATTCTCATCATACCATATATCATAGATAATATCACCATCGATGAAGAATGTATGCTGCTCACAGAGTGCATCCGGATTGCCGTCCCAGAAGATTTCACATTCCACATCTCCGTATATAGAACTGCCGGACGTATATCCAATAGGAGCACCAGACTCTTCCTCTTTCAATGCAATGATATCAGAAAGTTGAAATTCTGGATAATCCCAACTGGTAATGCCGCCAACATCTACAGAATCCCTTGTCAGCACAACGTTGCCATCCTGCTCCCTGAAAGAAAAACCGGAAGGGAGTAGCAGTTTGAGGGTGCCATACTGAACCAGTTCCGTATCTGTAATGACAGCAGAACCGTCGGCAGCGGGCGTACGCTCTTCAGTAGGCGCTGTAGCGCCGTCGGCAAGGGTGTCGTCGATCGTGTCTGACTTTTGGGGGTTGACTGCGCAAGCCACTAAAACAGCGGCGCACAGCAATACACAAATCATACTTACCCATAACTTGGGTTTCTTCCATTTTGCCATATTCATAATGCGACCTTTCGTATTTCCCTCGCCAAAGGCCAGGGGCATCCCGGCAATCATCTTTTTATGCGTTGCAAGCCTCAGCAATGAAGCGGAATAGTCCGCCCTGATTTGAGGTCCCATTTCCCGGATCACTGCCTCATCACAGCTCATCTCCATATCTTTGCCCGCCAGAATGAATGCGGCCCACGCCAGAGGATTAAACCAGTGGATGCACAGGGCACAATATGCCAGCAGCTTGATGATATGGTCACAGCGGCGGATATGATGCCGCTCATGGGCAATGATATACTTTTGTTCTTGTGTCGGGATATTGGAGGGCAAATAGATTTTGGGGGCGAGGATGCCCATAACAAATGGCGTGTCAATATAATCGGCACGATAAACGTTTCCTGTGTAAGCCACAGCGCCCACCAGTTTCCGTCTCAGGCGGATATACTGCACGATGCTGTAAAGAATCATGCTGCCGGTTCCGGCGATCCAGACATAAGGAACGATTGCCATAATATCCAATCCGGCATGCTCTGACTCCCCTGCCTGCGCAAGTTCCGACCCTGACTGATTTTCGGCCGGAACGAAAGTGAAATCAGGATTCCGATTGGCTTCGGCAGGAAGAAAATAAACCACGCTGGCTGCGCCTGATGTCTCCCGAATTTCCGGTTCCAACGCATTCAGAACGGAAACGGGTGCCGTAAATGCCACCGGGCACAGAAGCCGGAACAAAACCACCAACCAGAGTGCATAAGAAAAAATCTTTGGAGATCGTTTCAGCATGAGTCTGGCCAGCATGACCAGCAGAATGACGATGCTGCCCGTCATACTCATATTCAGCACTTGAGAAAACAGATTACGCATGGGAATCCTCCCGCATGGAATCAATGACCTTTTGCAGTTCGTCGATTTCGCCGTCAGACAGCTTTTTGCGGCTGCCAAATGCGGCTAAGAACGCAGGCAAAGAACCGTGAAATGTCTCATCCACAAATATTTCACTCTGACGTGCATAGAATTCCTCCCGGCTGACCAGAGATGTTACCTTGCCATCCTTATTCCGGAACAGCTCCCGATCACAAAGCCTTTTCAGAATCGTGTATGTCGTGGTTCGTTTCCAGTTCAGGCGTTCCTCCGCCAGTTCCGTCAAGCGGCGAGAAGTGACAGGCTCATTATCCCAGATAATATCCGCAAAAATGGTCTCGATCTCACCCAGCTTATATTCCGCCATATGAGTTGCCTCCTTTGCTCTACTGTCAGTAGACAATTATACTCTACTACCTGTAGACAGAAAAGTCAAGGATTTTTTGAAACGTTAATATAACCTTAAAGGGATGGCACAAGAAGGGCAGTTTGCAACTTCTACAAGCTTCCTGTCGTTTCTTCCCCCTGTAACCACATTAATATATATCCCCCCAATACTGGGGGTACAGTATTGGGGGGAAACATATCAAACGGTGGGGGCTGTTTTGCGCCCTTTTTGGGGGTGCTTTCATAGCAAAAGAGAGGCATTCCGCAAAGAATGCCTCTCTTTTCATTTTCCAGCCCCGCCTTCGGCGTGCTTTTTTACGGCTGTGCCGTTACCGGCCGTATCCGAAAGCTGGCAGAACGGTTCGGCTGCGGCTGTTTGCCCTTGGTAAGCCATTTCTCACGGGAATGCCGGATCGTATTCCAAGGGGATTTGGAAGGCAAACGCGCGCCTGCACGTTCTGACAGCTTTCGATAGGCCTTGGGGGGGATTATCTGTCGGCTGCCTAATCGCGGTACAGTTTGAAGGATGTGTGTGTGTTGAAGGATGTGTGTGCAATACAGATTGAGGAAATCGGATTAGGAGGTATTTTTGCGATTTGGCATCCGTTTGTACAGTGAGGTTATATCAGGCCAGCGCTTCGCCCAGACTGCGGCAGGCGCTCAGCGCTTCGTCATCGGGGGTCTCCTGACAGATCACGCTGTCGCAGACCAGATTTGCGCCCTTGTCCCGGCAGTTCTCTTCCCACGTGCGCATCCACTCGCCGTCGCCCCAGCCATAAGAGCCGAACAAGGCGATCTTCTTGCCGGAGAGCTTACTCTCGCAGGTCTCGAACATGGGGGCAAATTCGCCGTCTTCCAGTTCCTCCGCGCCCATGGCGGGGCAGCCGAAAGCGACCGCGTCAAATTCGTCCATCTTTCCTCCGTCGAACTCGGCGGCGGTAAACAGCTCCGCTTCCGCGCCAGCGTGCTTTGCGCCTTCCACAACGGCCTGCGCCATGGCTTCGGTATTTCCGGTGCTGCTCCAATAAACAACTGCAATTTTCATTTTCAAAAATCCTTTCTTAAATCCTATTTCATCCGGCTACTGTAAGCCGTTCGATGTCGATCCCGCTGGCAAGCTGGCGGCAGTAAACCCTCGTGCAGGCTTTGTACTTGGCAAAGGTCTTCCGGGCTGCTTCCTCGTTTTCATAAACTTTCCAGCAGCCCACGCATTTGCAGGGTCTGTGTTCTAAAAAGCCCTTCACGTCCTCCGGCGGATAGCTCAGAAACAAGCCGATCTCGTGGGGGAAATCCTCCTGCTGCTTTAATCTCCGGGCAAGCCTTGTCAGGCATCGGCTGCCGCCCCGGCAGTTGTAGCCGAACTCGCTGAGAAGCGCTTCGCAGGATGCGCAGGAGAGGTCTTTTTCCAGCCGCGCTGGCCGGTAGAGGTAGATCAGCGCCCTGCCCTGACGGATACGCAGGGGGACTGCCCGGACACCTTTCTTCCCAAGCCGCCGGTTCAGGCTCCGCAGAAAGTCCAGCAGGTCCTCCCGGTTTTCGTAGGGGCAGGCGAACAGGTTTCCGGTTTTCAGCCCCGCCAAGGTGGGGGCGCAGTTGCGAACCACCTGTTCCTCAGACATGGCCGTCCTCCTTGCCCCGGGCGATTCGGCGCAGGCTTTTCCGGATGGAAATGACGCCCACAGACGTCACAGTGACAGCCACAACGACACCGGCGCCGGACAAAATCGTGGCAATTTCCATAGCTCGAACCTCCCCTATTCATCATGATAAGACTGTCTTTTTTGTTTGCTTCTGGTTAGCCTCTGCTAACTGGCCATATCATACACGATGTTGTTCCGTTTGTCAAGTCTTTTTCCTACTATTTTTATAGGCAGGTTTTGGGGGTGAAAAAAAGCGCCCCGCCGGGGCGCTTTAGGCTGTTTTATTCCTGCGGCAGTGTGACGATTCGGGGTTCATGATGGACGGCGGGCAAAATTTTCTCCATCAGGTCAGCCGTCCGAAGACGCAGACTGGAGGTGTTGATGCAGGGATGGCAGCCGATGTACTCCCCTTTCAGCACGTCCTCGTCCATGAGAAGCTGCACATGGTTCTCCCGGTCGTTCATCAGCCCCAGAACGCTGACGGAGCCGGGGGTGATGTCCAGAAACTTCTCCATATACTCCGGCGCGGCAAAGCTCAGGCGGGAGGAACCGATCTCCTTGGAGAGGACGCTGGTTTTGAAATGCTTGTCCCCGGGCAGCATCAGCAGATAAAACTCCGTACACTGCCGGTTGCACAGCAGCAGATTTTTGCAGATCACCGCATCCAGCACCCGGTCGATCTCCTCGCAGGCCTCCATGGTCATAGCCGCCTCGTGATCGATGCGCTGGTAGTCGATTCCCAGACTGTCCAGCAGATCGTAGCAGCGGATTTCCTTCTCAAGCCGTCCGGCACAGTTGGTGGGACGTCCGTTTACCAGTTCCATAGCTATCGTCCTTTCCTCAGCTGCCAGAAGGCCACGGCGCTGGCAGCCGCTACGTTCAGAGAATCCACGTCGTGGTACATGGGGATCTTTACGGTGTAGTCGCACCGGGCAATGGTCGTCTCCGTCAGGCCGTCGCCCTCGCTGCCTAAGATCACCGCCAGCTTTTCCTCCGCCATGAGACGGCGGTCGTCAATGGAGACGGAATCGTCGCTCAGCGCCATGGCTGCGGTTCTGAAGCCCAGACGGCTCAGCTGCGCCATTCCCTCCCCCGGCCAGTCTCCCGTAAACGTCCATGGAATCTGAAACACCGTCCCCATGCTGACCCGCGCGCTGCGGCGGTACAGCGGGTCACTGCATCCGGGGGTCAGCAGCACGGCGTCCATGCCCAGCGCGGCGGCGGAACGGAAGATCGCGCCCACGTTGGTGGGGTTCTGGACGTTTTCCAGAACCACGATCCGCGCCGCCCCGGCGCAGATATCCTCCACGGAGGAAAGCCCCGGGCGGCGCATGGCGCACAGCACGCCCCGGGTCAGGTGGTAGCCAGTGAGATTGCACAGCAGCTCCTCGTCCGCAGTGTATACGGGAACCCCGGGACAGCGGGCGAGAACCTCCCGCGCCGCCCCCGCGATGTCCTTGCGCTCCATGAGCAGCGATACCGGCTCGTATCCGCCGTCCAAAGCCCGGTGGATGACCTTGGGACTTTCCGCAATGAACATCCCCTTGGCAGGTTCAAACCGGTTGAGCAGCTGCGCCTCCGTCAGCCGGGCATACACGTCCAGCTCCGGCGCGGAGAAATCCGTTATTTCAATGACGTTGGCCATAGCGTTCCTTTCCTTATCCTCCACCCCATGACAATCTGCCAAAAAACGGGGCGCTTTTTTCCTTCCTATACTACCAAATTCCGTTCAAAATGTCAAAGATTTCTCCGTCGATTGACTTCCATTTTCCGCAATGGTAGAATACATTCATTGTAAAGAGAGGGGCGGATCGCCATGGCAGACAAACATCCGGGGTATATGACCACCTTCAAGGAGCGCTTGAGCTACTGGACATACTTCATCGGACAGAACATTTACTACAACATCACGGCGGCTTTTATCTCCACCTACCTTGCCATGCAGGGCGTGAACCTTGCCAAGGTCGCTATCGTGCTGCTGATCGTCAAGATCTGGGACGCCGTGAATGACCCCATTTTCGGCTTCATCTTCGACAAGGTGAAATTCAAAAACGGGCAGAAAAGTCTGCCCTGGCTGCGCATTTCCACCGCACTGATCCCCATTGTGACCATCATCCTGTTCTCCATTCCCTCGGCGCTGGGGGAGACCGGGAAACTTGTCTGGTTCGGCGCGGCCTACGTGTTGTGGGACACTGTGTACACCCTGACGGACATTCCCGCCTACGCCATGCTGAACACCATGACCGACAATCTGCCGGAGCGCAACACCCTGCTCTCCGTCAACCGGGTGTTCTCCGGGGCGGGCGTGCTGATCTACGGCGTTGTGCTGCCCATCCTCATCAGCGAAAATGTGGGCATGAGCGCCAGTCTGGCCATTGCGACGCTGTCCATTTTCAGCGCCCTGACCATGGTGCCCCTGTCCCTCAACTGCAAGGAGCGCAACTATAAGCCCGAAGAGGAAGACGAAAACTTCTCTCCCCGGCAGATGTTCTCCTATCTGGGAAAGAACAAATACCTGCTGACCTACTATGGTGGCTACTGCGCCACCGACGCGCTGAAAACCTCCGCCGCCGTGACGCTGTTCGTCTCCTTCTACCTGTTCGGCAATTCCCTTTACTCCATCGTCCTGAATCTGCTGAACATGGTGCCGGGTGTTTTCGCCGCTATGCTCATGCCCACCATCCTGAAAAAGCTGGACAAATTCAAGACGCTTTTCTGGTGCAACATCGTCAACATCATCTTAGGTCTGGTGATTTTCTTCGTTGGCTACGAAAACCGGGCGCTGTTCCTGACGCTGACCTGCGTCCGCACCGTTCCCATGAGCATCGTGGGCATTCTCGCCTTCATGTTCACTCCGGACTGCGCCGAGTACGGCCAGTACAAATCCGGCATTAGTGCCAAGGGCATCACCTTCGCCATCCAGACCTTCTCCGTGAAGATCACCGCCGCGGTTTCGTCCTCGCTGGCTTTGGCGCTGCTGGGCTGCTTCCACTGGATTTCCGTGGAGGCGGAGAGCTTCGAGATGCTGAAGGCGCTGAACATCCAGCAGAGCGCGGGGGCGCTGGAGGGACTGTGGATCGTGTACGCCCTGGTGCCTGTCATCGGCATGATCATTTCCACGTTCTTCTATCTGGGTTACAAGCTCAACGACAAGGACGTGCAGATCATGGCGCGGTGCAATGCCGGGGAGATCACCCGGGAGGAAGCCGAGTCCATGCTGTCCCGGAAGTATTGAGCCAATGCTGCAAACAGAAACGGCGCCGGATGGCGCCGTTTCTGCATGTCATACGGGGTCCCTATCAGGGTCTGTCATTATTTCTCGATAGAATGGTTAACACCATTTTATCCCGCGAATCCTTCGCAGGCCGTCCGCAGAGGCGTGCGGGCAGCAGACGGCAATCCCAAAATGGCCTCCCGCCGTAAAGCGGGAGGCCATAAGATGATATATTACTGTGCCAGAGTGCTGGTCTTGTACTTTGCGCTCTTCTTCAGGAACAGCGCCAGGAAGCCGACCGCGGCGATAACACCGGCGACAACGGCGATGGGATAGTACACGCTCTCGGCAATTCCCATAGGCTTCCACAGCAGGCCGAGGCACTCGCCGGCCGCGAAGAAGTAGGTGATGGAAACGCCGGTCATGAAGGTGGCAGGAACCGCGCAGATCCAGTAGTTGCGCTTGTTCTGCGCCAGATACATGGCAGCCGCCCACAGAGCGATCATGGCCAGAGTCTGGTTGGACCAGGAGAAGTAACGCCATACCACGGAGTAGTCGATCTGGCAGATGATGGCACCGACGCCCAGCAGGGGGACGGTCAGAAGCAGACGCTTCTTCCAATCCTTCTGGTCGATCTTGAACCAGTCGGCCAGCGTCAGACGGGCGCTGCGGTAAGCGGTATCACCGGAGGTGATGGGGCAGGCGATAACGCCCAGCATAGCCAGGACGCCGCCGATCTTGCCCATGGTGGTGGTGCAGATCTCGTAAACAACAGCGTTCACACCGGCACCGGCTTCCAGCAGAGCCTGGGTGTTCTCGTAGAAGGAAACACCGGCAGCCGCCCAGACCATGGCGATGATGCCCTCGGCGACCATTGCGCCGTAGAACACCTTGTGACCCTGCTTCTCAGAGGTGCAGCAGCGGGCCATCATGGGAGACTGCGTGGCATGGAAGCCGGAGATGGCGCCGCAGGCCACGGTGACGAACATGAACGGCCAGATGTGGATGTTCTGAGGATGCTGGTTATAGAAGTTGTTCCACAGCTCGGGCATCTGATACTCGTGAGAGAACAGCAGAACACCCGCAACACCGACGGCCATGATGATCAGGCAGATACCGAAGATGGGGTAAATCTTGCCGATGACCTTGTCGATGGGAACGAAGGTGGCGATGAAGTAGTAGATGATGATGACCCACAGCCAGAAGGTAGCGTCCAGCTTCTCGGGGGTCAGCAGAGCCAGCAGACCGGCGGGACCCTTGGAGAACACGACGCCGACCATGACCAGCAGGATGACGGAGAACACGCGCATGACCTGCAGCATGACCTTGCCCAGATAAGTACAGGTAATCTCGTAAATTCTGGCGCCCTTGTGCCGCATGGACAGCATACCGCACATATAGTCGTGGACGCCGCCGGCGAAGATGGTACCGAAGACGATCCACAGATAGACGACAGGTCCAAACAGAGCACCGTTCAGAGCGCCGAAGATGGGGCCGAGACCAGCGATGTTCAGCAGCTGAACCAGGAAGATCTTCCAACCCTTCATCGGGACGAAGTCAACGCCGTCGTTGAGCGCGATGGCAGGCGTCTCCCGGTCGTCAGAGCCAAAGATCTTGTCTACGCGCTTGCCGTAGAAGATGTAGCCGACGACCAGAGCTGCAATGCAGAGAATGAAAGTAAGCATAGGTTTCCTCCTTAGTTAAGTTACCCTGCGGTGGCGTATCACCGCCTGGCGAGTATCATTATATGTCTAAACCGTGAACAAATCAACCCTTAGTATAGCGAAAAAAGATTTTCGTAGCATTAAACAAATTTATGGCGGTTTTTTTCCTTCCGGGGAGTGGCGTGACCCTGATTTTTTCGTCAGATTGCATAAAACAGCACGCAGAAGAACTGGAGCAGCGCGCCCAGGACGACGAAGATGTGAAACACGGAATGCATCCACTTCCTGCGCTTGCCCAATCCATACAGAACGGAGCCGACCGTGTAGGCAATGCCGCCCAGCAGCAGAAGCAGAAAGCCCGGGAAGGTCAGCGCCTGCATTGCCTGCTTTGCAAAGAAAATGATCGCCCAGCCCATGCCGATATAGCAGATCATGGAAAAGACCCGGTATTTCTTCAGGTCGATGGCCGTCAGGGTCGTGGCCAGCGCTACCATGCCCCACTCAAAGCCGAACAGCACCCACGCAAGGGCGGGATTCTCCGGACGGATGGCGGACAGCAGAATCACGGTGTAGGTTCCCGCAATGAGGAAATAAATGGTGCAGTGGTCAAGTACCTGCATCACCTTTTTGCCCAGGGTGGGCTTCAGACCGTGGTAGACGCTGGAAATGGTGAACATGGTAACCATGGCGCTGCCGTAAATGGCGGAGGTGACGACGCCCCAGGGATTGCCGTGGAGGGCAGCGAAAATGACGCACAACGTCAGCGCCACGACGCCTACAGCGCCGCCGACGATGTGGGTGACCATGTTCATGATCTCTTCGCCCCGGCTGTAATCCGGGAGCTGGCGGTCGGACAATTTCGTTCGTTTCATTTTGGTTTCCTTCCTTTGTGAAGATGGAGGGAGTATAGCACATTTTTCACAAAAAAGAAACCGCCATTTTGTCGAGTTCTCTCCCCGGCGGAGAAATTCGGTTTCTACCGAGGTGAGAAGTGGATACGGGGTTGACAAATGTCCTTCCATACAATACAATTCTCCTAGTCACGGCGTAAAGTACGCCGTTTTTTGCATAGAATAGAGAGGGTTCGAGCTATGAAAAAGATACCTTTTTTGACTCTGGAAAAAGCGAAGGAGATCCGTGAGCAGATCCCTACCCCGTTTCATGTTTACGATGAGGCCGGCATCCGCGCCAACGCCCGGGCGCTGAAGGCGGCGTTCTCCTGGAATCCCGGCTTCAAGGAGTTTTTTGCCGTCAAGGCCACCCCAAATCCCTTCCTGCTGAAAATTCTCCACGAGGAGGGCTGCGGCTGCGACTGCGCCACCTATACGGAGCTGCTGCTGTCCGAGGCCGTTGGCATCACGGGACATGACGTGATCTTTTCCTCCAACGATACGCCGGCGCTGGATATGCGCAAGGCGCGGGAGATGGGCGTATACATCAATCTGGACGACGCCACCTATGTGGATTTTCTGGCGTCCATGGGTCCGGTTCCCGAGACGGTGTGCCTGCGGTATAACCCGGGCGGCTCCTTCTCTCTGGGCAACACCATCATGGATATGCCCCGGGACGCCAAATACGGCATGACCGAAGACCAGATGGCGGGGGCGATCACCCGGCTGATGAAGCTGGGCACGAAGCACTTCGGCGTTCACGCCTTCCTCGCCTCCAACACCACCACCAATGAATATTATCCCGCTCTGGCCGGGCAGCTGTTCCGTCTGGCGGTGCGGCTGCGCAACGCCACCGGCGCCCATATTTCCTTCATCGACCTGTCCGGCGGCATCGGCGTGGACTACCGCCCCGAGCAGCCCAAATGCGACATCGGCGTCATCGGCGAGGGCGTGCGGGTCAAGTACGAGGAAATCCTGACCCCCAACGACATGGGCGACGTCGCCATTTTCACCGAGCTTGGCCGGTTCATGCTGGCGCCCTACGGCCACCTGATCTCCACCGTCATTCACGAAAAGCACATCTACCGGGAATACGTGGGTCTGGACGCCTGCGCCGCCAACCTGATGCGCCCGGCCATGTATGGCGCTTACCACCACATCACGGTGCTGGGCAAGGAGGACGCGCTCCTGGATCACGTCTACGACGTCACCGGCGGTCTGTGCGAAAACAACGACAAATTTGCCGTCGAGCGGAGTCTGCCGGAAATCCAGATCGGCGACATTGTAGCCATTCACGACACCGGTGCTCACGGCTTCTCCATGGGCTACAATTATAACGGCAAGCTCCGTTCCGCGGAGGTTTTGCTGAAAGAGGACGGCAGCTTCCAGCTCATCCGCCGCGCCGAGACGCCGGAGGACTATTTCGCGACCTTCGATTTTTCTGATTTTCACTTTGGAAAATAGAACCGTCATTCCGCACAAAAACAATCGTGATTTTTTGGATGGCTGATTGCAAATTAACAAGAAAATTTCATACTTTTCCGTTTCGTTTATGCTATAATGTATAAGGCGGCAGTAAGGCATCCTCCCAATCAGCCGCGCCGAAAAGGAGAACCCCATGAATAACATTCTGTTTTTTCTGACACCAAAAGCGATGTGTGCATATTTGTACGATGACTATACCATCCGGCAGGCACTGGAAAAGATGGAATCCGCAGGCTACGCCGCGATTCCCATTCTCAACCACCGTGGCGAATACCGTGGAACCCTGACAGAGGGCGACCTTCTGTGGGCCATGAAGAACATGTGCTACATGGATATGCGTCAGGCCGAAGCCCGCCGGGTCATGGAGATCGCCCGCCGGAAGGATAACGTCCCCGTCCGGGTCACCACCTCTATGCACGAGCTGGTAGAGCGGGCGTCCAATCAGAACTTTGTTCCTGTAGTAGACGACAAGGACGCGTTCATCGGCCTCATCACCCGAAAGGCCATCATCCGCTACTGCCGGGAAAAGCTGTTCCCCGAGGACTGATCGTTTACCGTCAGAATCAACTACATAGCGGCAAATCCATAATGAAAAAGCGCTGTCACCTGGAACCAACGGTTCCGGATGACAGCGCTTTTGTTATTTTCCCGTGTACGCCATAGGTTGGTTCAGATACTGTTCCCATAGAAAGTTTTCCGAGGATTTTTTCAGGCCGAAGGCCTCCCGTATCCCCTGACACAGCATTTTCAGCTTGTATTGCAGGGGCGAGGCCGCAAATAGCGGCTCGTTTCCCGCCGTCATGGCATACTCAAAGATCCGCGCCCGGTCTTCCTTGGGATAGCTCATGGAGTAGGTGTCCACAAAGCTGCGGGTGTCCGGCTGCAAAAATTTGCTGCCGTCCCGCTGAGCGTTGGCAAGGTAATCGTAGTCGTACGCAAATCCTACGGGATTCAGCTTTGCCCACTGGTCGAGGGCGATGCTGTTGCCTAAGATGTGGGTCTCCATCACATGGTAAAGCTCGTGGTACAGCGCTTTTTCCGAGGTATCCCCCGCCGCCAGCACGATGTAGGCGTCCGTCCCGTTCATAAACTGGATGCCGTTCGCCCTGCTCACACTGCCGGATTCGGCGCTGCCGATGATCTCCCGCACCAGGCAGATCTTCAGAGAGGAAAAATGGGAAATTGCAGCTTCCAGCATCCCCTCCGGGAAATTGGCAAGGCGCTCCTTCAGCCAGTCCAGCTCCCGTTTGAAAACCGGCACCAGATATTCCGTTTCAAAATTGTAGTCCCATGGCTGCACCAGATTGGCGTCCTCCCACAATAGCACCTCAACGCCGTAGGTATCGCCGATGGTTCTCGCGTAATACTCGCACCACACCAGCCCGTGATAGTCCGGCTCCTGGTTGGAATAATAGGGGCCGGTGTAGACCTCCGTGTCGGAAACGGCGAATTCCAGCGCGGCTGTGTCCCAGCGGTAAATGACCGGCCGGCCGTCGTTGTTGTAAAGCAGGAAATAGACCCAGCCGTCGGCGGACTCCTCCACCGTCAGGGGCAGGCCGAAGAACGGAAGGGTCACGGAACTGCGGCGGCGTCCGGTTTCCAGATCGTAATAGTCCAGCTTGATCTCCGTATCCGACGCAACGCTGGCCGTCACCGCGTCGGCGAAGGTCTCCAGAAGAAAGTCCTCCCCGCTCAGCTCCGCCGGGGTCAGCGCCAGAGGGGCTTCCTCCCCCGCCTGCCCGAACAGCAGCGCCCGGGTGCAGCCTGTGGGGAAGGAGATAAAATAGCTGTCGCCCCGGGAGCGCATCGTCAGCTCCTGCGCCCCTTCATATAATATCCGCCCGCTTTCCGTGGAAAGCAGCAGCGTATTGGCATTGCCCTCGTTGTCCGCCACGCGGCATTGCAGGACGGTGTCGTTCAGGTGCAGCCCCGTCACGCTCTGTTGGGCGAACCCGGCTTCCTTGATGACCCGGCGGATGCCCGTTTCCAGATTCCATGCGCGGACGCCCGCTTTTGTGCAGTAGTACAAGGTCTCCCGGTCGCGGGACAGCAGGGGCGTTCCCTCCAAGTCCTCCGGCACGGGAATGTGGGTGATCTCCCGCAGAGAAGCATCCAGCACCACCGTCTGCCGGTTCACCGGGTCAAAATAGCTCAGGCCGCTTTCCGTGACCTGTAGGGACGGGTTATCCGGAGTAAGGCCAAAATCCAGCCGGGCGGTGGCCGCTATGTACAGTTCCTCCCCGGAAAGTCGGGTGATGCGGGTGCTGACCTCGGTGTCGGAGAACACCAGCAGGTCACTGCCCATGGCTTTCATTCCGGCCACATTGGCAGCGCTCAGGGGATACGCCCGCAGGGCGTCACCGTAACGCACTTCCACCGGGTCATCCGGGTCATGCAGCCCGGCAGGCGGCGCTGCTTCCACGGGAACGGCCTCCGTCTGGGTGGGGAACGTCGTTTCCTCCCCCTTCCCGGAACAGCCCGCCAGCAGCAGGCACAGCAGGATCAGCGCGGGATACCATCGTTTCATCTATTGTCTCCTTGCAAGGGTGTAATCGTCGCCCTGCCGGTAAAAGGGGCAGTGCCGGGAGGGGGAATTGGCGATGCGGTAAACCTCGTCCTCGTCCAAATCCATCATGCAGTAGTATTCGTCGTACTCCTCATCATAATCATAATACCAGCAGGTCTCGCATTCTGTCGAATCCACGGTCATTCCTCCAAAATCCGAAAAGAAAATTCTCCGTTTTCATAAATCAGACAGCTGTGGCTCCCGTCCTTGGGGATGGAGACACTGCCGGGGTTCAGGCAGCGGACGCCGGAGCGCACTTCGTCCATCTTCACATGGGTGTGCCCAAACAGGAACACGCTGCCCTCCGGCAGGGGCGGAAGATTATCCGGGTTGTGGTGATGTCCATGGGTCAGATAGAAGGTTTTCCCGTCCAGAAGCAGCTGGGAAAACTCCGCCATGCAGGGAAAAGGCAGAACCATCTGGTCAACCTCCGCCTCACAGTTGCCCCGAACCGCGATGATAATATCCCGGTACTGGCTCAGCATGGGGATCACCTGCTTCGGCGCGTAGTCCCGGGGCAGGTCGTTCCGGGGGCCGTGGTACAGCAAGTCTCCCAGCAGGATCAGCCTGTCCGGACGTTCCGTCTCGATCAGGTCGCAAAGGCGGCGGCACCAGAAGGCGCTGCCGTGAATATCGGACGCAATCAGCAATTTCATAAAAAATCCTCCGTATTCCAAACACTGCAAGGGTCGGTGAAGCCACCGACCCCATTTTTATAATTGTTCCAAATACGCTTTCACGTCGAAAGGCCGGAGCTTCTCATCCTTCCGCAGATACAGCGGATGATGGGGGTGTCCCTTCCGGGAAATGGCACCGGCGCAGCACCACTCGGCCCCGTACTCCTCCCCTGCCAGCAGCATATCCCGCAGACAGTCGGGCAGATATTTCCGCTTTTCAATAATCGCGCCCCATGCCGCCCACACCACCGGATGCTCTGAAAGAGACAGCACATACCGGAACGCTTTCAGGTTTTCCGCGTGGAGCAGCGGGTTGCAGACCTTTTCCATATCGTCGGGAGAGGTCGCCCGCTGGGCGTAGACGTTGAACATGATGAAGCTGTCAAACCCGTTTCCCAGGGCAATGCGCTCCACGGATTTGAGGGTATTGTCCAGCGCGTCGGGTCTGGCCGTGGAGGGGTTGATGCCAATGCAGATCAGCGGCTTTTTCCCCCGCGTCCCCAATATGTAACGGTATTCCGAGTAAAAATTGGGAGCGTAGATCCACTTTTTGATATCGTATTCGTCGCTGGGGGTGTCGGCGGCTTCCAGCGCCTGCCGGAAGGTGACCAACTCCAGCTCCTGTGTCGTTCCGCTGGGAATGTGCGCCATCAGCTTTCCTCCACCGGCGGGAACCACAGGCTCTTGCTGGGGTCGTGGAAGTCGCAGCTCCCAGGGTCGCGCCCCGTCTGGAGGCACCAACCGGCAAAGGCGGTGTCCAGAAAGGGATACACGCCGTCCATGGTGGATTGCAGACTGACAGTGGAGCCGTCCTTCAGGTACAGCTCCGCCACGATGCTGCCGCCCTGCACCACGTACAGCTTCTGCCCTACGATCTCCTCATAGCGATGCACAGCGTCCTTCTTCCCGAACCGGGACATGAGGAAGCTTTCCCCGTCGTAAAAAATGCCGAAGCTCAGGTAGTACACCGCCAAAAAAACGCCCATGGCAAACACGATCAGGCCGCCCACGATCAGCACCGGCCCGTCGCCGATGCCAATGCAGAACGCCATGACGCCCAGCACCGTCAGCACCACGCCGAACACGCCGAAGCGCTTGTTCGCCCGGACGGCCATGCCGGAACGGTGCTGCGCCTTGCCCCGGAACGCCCTGGAAAAGCCCTTATCCACCAGATAGCACACACCGAACACGGCGGCTGCGATCAGCAAAACAATGACAAACTGCATATCTTTCTCTCCTTGTATATATGCGTCTACGCCCAGAGCACCGTGTCCACGGGGATGTCATGTTCCTCGGTGTCCAGATGGGGCAGCACCTGAAAATCGTAGCACAGCGCCAGCGTGGGATGGTTCGGCTCCCGGGACAGGAACTTGTCGTAAAAACCGCCACCGTAGCCGATGCGGTGTCCCTGGGGGTCGAAGGCCAGCCCGGGCATCAGCACCAGCGCCGTCTCGTCATGGGCGACCGGCTCGTCCGCGATGGGTTCCGGAATCCCGGCGTAGCCCTTCGCCACTTTGGTCAGGTCGTCCAAGTAAATAAACTTCATTTCGTCGCCGTAACACTTGGGCACGGCCACTTTTTTTCCGTCCCGGAGCGCCTGTTCCAGCATGGGGACGGTGCGCACCTCCTGGTTGTAGGGCATGTAGCCGTAAATGGTTTTGGCCTTGCGGTAGGCTTCCGTCGCGGCAAACTTGCGGCCTAGCTCCCGGCTCCGCCGCTCGATCTCTTCCGCTGTCATCGCCCGTTTTTTCTCCCGAATCCGGCGGCGCAGTTCCGTCTTATCCATTGTCCGTACCCTCCGCTTTCTCGCTCACCGGGTGGAACATCCGGAACCACAGGAAAATGGCGATCTGCCCCGGAATGCCCAGAAGGTAAATTTTCCAGAAATTATACCGGAAGATCAGTAGTCCGGAAACATGAATGGCGATCAGGAATCCCCACACGATGGCGGAGATCAGCAGCCGGTTTTTCCGGAAATCGTGCCACGCCGACAGCAGGCTCAGCATCACGATGGCGTTGATGGGTACGGCGTAGAAAAAGGCAAGCCAGCTGTAGCGCTCCACGGCCCTGAACGAGGACATGATGACGAATATCAGCAGCGCAATGAACCACACCAGCGTGGACGACAGCGCTAATATCACATTCTTGTTGGCCCTGCGCTTGAGCGCCTTTTCGGACACCTGCGTCATGGCCCGCTCCAGCGTGCCGGGGTTTCCCGGCAGGGCGTTGGGGTCGGCCAGCAGTTCCCCCACCGGTATCTGGAACAGCTCTGCCAGCTGCACCAGCGTCATCACATCCGGCACGGATTCTCCCCGCTCCCATTTGGAGACGGCCTTGTCGGAATAATTCAGTTTTTCCGCCAGTCCCGCCTGGGTCAGTCCCGCCTGCTTGCGGTACGCGGCAATATTGGAGCCGATCTGATTTCTCAAAGTCGCGTCGTCCATGGTTCCCCTCCAGCATATAGTTACAGCTATCTTATCACAAATGGGAACCCTTTGCAACAGGGAAACCGGCAGATGCTTCCGAAATAAATCCGTTTATCCCCTTGCATTTTCTTCCAATCCATGTTATGATTGGTTTGTACACCATGAAACCTTCCCACTGTAAGGAGGCAACGCTATGAACATCCGAAAGCTTTTGACCCGGCTCGTCTCTCTGGCACTGATTGCGGTCTTTCTGCCCACCGTCGCGATGGCGGATACCTGGTACTTGGAGGACGGCAGCATCACCGTCTCCGCCACCGATAGCGGCCAGAACGTCAGTCAGGGCGGCGTGACCAAGGAGGATTCCGCCCCCGTCATCCGGAACCGGGATTCTTCCGCTTCCACCACCAACAATGTCACCATCAGGGCGGACGCGGGGGCGACGGCCAACGTGACCCTGGAGGACACCAACATCGACACCACCGGCGGCGCAGGGCCGAAGGGTGCAGGCGACGCGGCGGTGAGAACCGAGGGCGCCGGCAACGTCAACCTGAACGTTGAACTGGACAACACCCTGCAAAGCGGAAACACACACGCCGGTGTGGAAAAGGGCAACGGCGGCAATCTGACCATCGGCTCCGAATCCGGCTCCGGCCAGCTGGTAGCCGTCGGCGCCGACGGTGGCGCGGGCATCGGCAGTGAAGACCGTCTCGCATCCGGTAACTACAACGTCGGCAACATCACCATCACCGGCGGCGATATTTTTGCCACCGGCAACGGCGGCGGCGCAGGGATCGGCGGCGGATGGTATTGCAGTGCCTCCGACATCACCATCACCGGTGGAAATGTCACAGCCGTAGGAAAAGAAGACAATCCCAACCGTATTGGCGGCGCAGGCATTGGTGGTGGCGGGTCTCAGAGTTCAAACGCCGGCGGCGGCAGCAATCTCAAAATCACCGGCGGACGTGTCACGGCGGTGGGCGGCAATTTCTCTGCGGGTATCGGCGGCAGCATTGGCTCCAACGGCGACAACATCACCATTTCCGACGCCGAAGTGATCGCCATAGGCGGCACATGCGCCGCAGGTATCGGCGGCGGCTGTCGCCTCGGCAACGGCATCGTCGGACAAGGGACGAACATCTCCATTTCCGGCAGCGCAAATGTAAAGGCCGCCGGCGGCGTGGGCGACAGTATGGACGGCGCAGGTGCGGCCATTGGCGCGGGCGGATCGCGTCAGGGGACAACTGCTCAGGAGGGGGCTGCGGACACCTCCGGCCTGTCTCCCGACGGCAGCGTCGAGCGCTTAGACCCCGGAACGACCTTTGACATCCCCCAGCCCAAGCCCCGCAGCAGCTTCCCGAAGCCCGCGCCCGATCCCGTTGCTGTTGAAGAAGAACCCCAGCCGGTCAAAGCGGCGCTCTACCGCGTCATTGACGACGCGGGCAAGGCGCTCCCCGTGGAGACGAAGCAGGAGGACGGCGTTCTGCTGCTCACCGCGCAGGCCGATATCGCCATTCTGGAAGGTGCCATTTCCGGGCTGGAGACCCTGCAAAGCCGGGGCATCGATACCATCACCTTTACCAACGGCACCATCTCCGTCAGCTTCTCTCTGGCCGAGGTCATCGCCAAGGGCGCGTCTTCGGACATCTACCGCCTGACCCTCTCCGGCGGCGAAGCCAATTTCACACTGGCTGACGCGGACATCACCGCGCTGCTGGGCAAGTAATCCCATAAAAACAGCACGCCCCGGACATCCAAGGATGTCCGGGGCAATTGCTGCTCAGCTCAATTATCAGCCGCCGAAGAAACGGCGGAAGTATTCGTACCAGTCGCCATAGTCTCCTTCACTGGGCATGGAGGAATCCTCCTGCGGGGCGGTCTCGACGGTGGTGCTGTGGGGCTTTTCGTCAAAGGTGATGGTCAGCGTCAGTTCCCGTCCGCTGCGGACGACGGTGATTTCGGCGGTGTCCCCTGCCTTGTAGTTCCGCAGGGTGCGGGTCAGGTCGGTTCTGGTGGTGATCTTATGATCGTCCACTGCGGTGATCAGATCCTTGGACTGGATACCGGCCTTGTCCGCGCTGCTGCCCGGCGTCACGTCCACGACGTATGCGCCATCCGTGGGCAGGCCGAACTGGGCGGCGGCTTCCTTGTCGTTGTCCTTCACGGTGATGCCCATGTAAGCGCCGGTGACGTAGCCGTAGTCGATCAGGTCGGAGATAATGCCCATCACGTCGTCAATGGGGATGGCAAAGCCGATGCCCTCGATGGACGCGCCGGAGTTGGTGGTGCCGGAATACTTGGCCGTGGTGATGCCGATGACCTCGCCGTACATGTTGAACAGCGGGCCGCCGGAGTTACCGGGGTTGATGGCCGCGTCGGTCTGGAGCATACTGATGACGGTGTTGTCGGTGGTGACCTCCCGGTTGATGCCACTGACGTAGCCCACGGTCTCCGTGGCAGCCAAACGGCCAAGAGGATTGCCGATGGCGACCACCATGTCGCCGATGGAAAGATCAGAAGTGCTGCCGATGGATACGACGGACAATCCTTCCGCCTCCACCTTCAAAACGGCTACATCGTTTGTGGCGTCGTAGCCCTTTACCGTGGCGGCGTACTCATCGCCGCTGTGGGTGGTGACGGTGATGTCGCTTGCGCTCTGCACCACATGGTAATTGGTCACCACGTAGCCATCCGCCGACAGGATAAAGCCGGAGCCGGAGGACGTTCCCTGAACGGTCTGGCCGTAGGCGGTGGTCTGCATGGTGCAGGAAATGGCGACCACGCTGTCAACATTGCTCTGATACAGCTGCGCCGGAGTCATGGCCGAACCGTCCGCTGCCGGGAGCGCGCCGGATGTACCAGAAGGAACGCTGTCGATTTGCTTCTGCAAATCGTCAATTTGCCTGCCCAGCTGCTGGGTGATCTGGTTGGTTTTCTGCTCCCATCTGCTGTTGACGGTGGAAGCCGTGATCAGGCAGCCGGAAGCCACCAGCGCCACAACGAGAACGGCGGCGATAACGGTCTTCCAAGGCGACTTGCCGGATCTACGGGGCTTTTTCTCCCGCTTCTCGGGCGGCTGCGTCTGGGGCTGGTACTGATACTGATACGGCCGGGGCTGGCCGGTCATATAGGGGGAATTGGCGTAGGGAGACTCCCTGCGGCCCGTACCGGCGGCGTGATAGGTGCCGGACTGGGGTTCGCTCTGGTGCTCCTGAGGAACTTCATTCCGTGGTTCCTGAGGAGCTTCATTCTGCGGCTCCTGCGGGGCGTCGAAACTCGCTTCGGGAGCTGGGTTATTTTCTTCCGGATATTCGCTATTTGCAAAGGTGTCCATGGTGGTTACCTCCTTCTCTTTTCTTATCCTACTCTATCCGTCACATATGAAGAAATATGTATCGACATGTGAAGGATATTTGAATTTTACAATTTTTCCGGCTTTTCGTCAAGGGGAACAGCAAATAATAAAGGAAGCTCTGATTAAATCGGCAAGAACTGTGAGCGAGAGATTTTTCGTCCAATCGAGGCATCGGAAACGGAGGAATACTTTGTGTATTTCCCGTTTTCGATGCCGAAGAGTGGGCGGAAAAGATCCGCTCACAGTCGCAGACGATTTATTCAGAGTTTCCTAAGAAAAAATCGCGGCAGCTTTCACTGCCGCGAAACAAGTTACTTCTTGCGGAAGGACATGCAGTCGGTACACTGATCCACGGTGGGGCAAGCCTCGTGAGTACCCACCAGAATGCGATCCAGAGAGCAGTAGTTCTCGCCCTCGCAGTGGTTGGCGCACTGCTGGACAGTACACTCGATGCTCTTGTTGGCATGACAGTTCATAGTAGCAGCCTCCTTTTCTTTGGATTCGGGAATAGTATGCGCCGCTGTCGGCAAAGCATACAGGAACTTTTTTCCAATGTTGCATTCCCGTGGCTTTTGTGGTATCTTAGAGGAAAAGGATTTTTGCTGGAGGTCTTTCTATGCCTGTCATTGCTCCGTCTATTTTATCCGCCGATTTTGCCAATCTGGAACGGGATATTCACAATATTGAAGCGAACGGCGCCGACTGGGTGCATGTAGATGTGATGGACGGAATTTTCGTCCCCAACATCTCCATCGGCATTCCGGTGGTGAAAGCGCTGCGGCCTGTCACTTCCCTGCCGTTGGACGTACATCTGATGATCGACCGTCCCATCCGCTATGCCGAGGAATTCATCAAAGCCGGCGCGGACTGGCTGACCATTCACTTAGAATCCGACCAGCCCCAGAACACGCTGGCCTGTCTCGACAAGATCCGGGCTATGGGCTGCAAGGCCGCCATTTCCCTGAAGCCGAAAACCCCGGCGGAAGCTGCCATTCCCTACCTTGCCAAGTGCGACATGGTGCTCGTAATGACCGTGGAGCCGGGCTTCGGGGCGCAGAAATTCATGGCCGACATGATGCCCAAGGTGAAAAAAATCCGCCAGATGCTGGACGAGGTAAACCCCGCCTGCATCATCGAGGTGGACGGCGGCGTAGACGCTGTGACGTACAGAACCTGCCGGGAAAACGGTGCGGAAGCGCTGGTCACCGGCTCGGCCTATTTCAAGGCCGCAGACCGGGCGGCGTTCGTCAAGACCCTTCGCGCGTAACCATTTTCCCGTAAGAAACGAACCCGGCTCCCATCTGGGAACCGGGTTCGGTCTGTATCTGACTCAGCAGTAGAAGTCCCGAATCTTCTTGGCGCGGCTGGGATGGCGCAGCTTGCGGATGGCCTTGTTCTCGATCTGGCGGATACGCTCCCGGGTGACGCCGAAAATCTGTCCGACCTCTTCCAGCGTGTGGGTGCGTCCGTCGTACATGCCGAAGCGCATCCGCAGAACGTCCGCTTCCCGCTCCGTCAGGGTGTCCAGAATCTCCTTCAGCGCCTCGGCAAGCAGGGCATTGGAGGTGGCGTCGGCGGGGCCGGGGGTGCGCTCGTCCTCCACGAAGGAGCCGATGGAGGTATCTTCCTCGTCACCCACAGGGGTGTCCAGGGACAGCGTATCGGCGGCGGTGCGGTTGGCCTCGATGATCTTCTCAACAGGCAGGTTCAGCTCCGCGGCAATCTCCTCCACGGTAGGCTCGCGGCCAAGCTCCTGCACCAGCTTCCGGTTGCAGCGGGTTGCCTTGTTGATGACCTCCACCATATGCACCGGGACACGGATCGTCCGGGCCTGATCCGCGATGGCGCGGGTGATGGCCTGCCGGATCCACCAGGTGGCATATGTAGAGAATTTGTTTCCCTTTGTCCAGTCGAATTTATCGACCGCGCGAATAAGGCCGGTGTTGCCTTCCTGAATCAGGTCCAGAATGTGCAGGCCGCGGCCGGAATATTTCTTTGCGATGGAGACCACCAGACGCAGGTTCGCCTCGGTGAGCTTGTTCTTCGCTTCCTGATCTCCCTCGGAGACGCGCTTGGCCAGCTCCACCTCTTCCTCGGCGGAAAGGAGCTTGATCTGGCCGATCTCCTTGAGGTACATCCGCACCGGGTCGTCCAGGCTGTACTCGGCGGCCAAGTCAACGGGGTCAACCAGTTCTTCCTCGTCAAGGCCTGCCAGATTGATATCGTCGTCCGGCCCCAGGTCGAGATCGTCGTCCCCCAGATCCAGTTCCAGATCGGCGGTGACCACCTGAATATTCATGGCGTCCAGACGGTCGTAAATGTCCTCGATCTTTTCCGGCGTCAGCTGCATTTTTTCCAGCTGGGCGTTCAGGTCGGAGGCACGGATCATGCCGTCCTTCTTCGCCTGCGTGATGAGCGCCTGCAATGCGGCATGAACATCGTCCATATTGGCTTTTGGAGCCTTCTTCGGCGTACTACTACTCATAGAGAATCTCCTTTTTTCTATGTAAAAATCCATAAAACTCTTGTGCCGTTAAACTATACCCCGTTTTTTTCGGTATGACAAGGGCATTTCCCAAAAATTTTTCTTTCATCGAGGACAGTTTTCCCCTGATTTCGGGAAAACATACGGTTTACTTTTTGGGAAAAATTCGTTATAATTGTGAGAATAAGGCAGTATGCCCATTTGGGGGCGCGCAAGCTCCTTCGATCCCACATTCATGAGGTAATCCATATGACCGAATTATCCAACATCCGCAACTTTTCCATCATCGCCCATATCGATCACGGCAAGTCCACCCTCGCCGACCGGCTGCTGGAGCAGTGCCACGCCATCGACCAGCGCATCCGCGCCGAGCAGATGCTGGACTCCATGGACTTGGAGCGGGAGCGGGGCATCACCATCAAATCCAGCGCCGTCACCCTGCACTATACCGCCGCCGACGGCGAAAAATACGTCCTGAACCTGATCGACACCCCGGGTCACGTGGACTTCAACTACGAGGTCTCCCGGAGCCTTGCCGCCTGCGAGGGCGCGATTCTGGTGGTGGACGCCTCTCAGGGCGTGGAAGCCCAGACTCTCGCCAATACCTATCTTGCCATCGACGCCGGGCTGGAAGTCCTGCCCGTCATCAATAAAATCGACCTGCCCTCCGCCCGTCCGGCTGAGGTGAAGTCGGAGATTGAGGACATCATCGGCATTCCCGCCGAGGACGCCCCCGAAATTTCCGCCAAAAACGGCATCAACATTCCAGCCGTCTTGGAAATGATCGTCCGGGACGTCCCTGCTCCCACCGGGGAACGAGACGCGCCATTGCAGGCGCTGATCTTCGACAGCCAGTACGATTCCTACCGGGGCGTCATCGTCTACACCCGCATCAAGCAGGGAACGGTGAAGCCCGGCATGGACATCAAAATGATGGCCACCGGCGCGGTCTACAAGGTGGTGGAAGTGGGCACCATGATTCCCGGCGGGCTGAACCCCTCGGACGCCCTGGGCGCCGGGGAAGTGGGCTACATCACCGCTTCCATCAAAACCGTGGCGGACACCCGGGTGGGCGACACCGTCACCGGCGTGGAGAATCCCGCCGCCCAGCCCCTGCCCGGCTACCGTCCCGCCCAGCCCATGGTGTTCTCCGGCATCTACCCCGCCGACGGCGCCAAATATCAGGATTTACGGGACGCGCTGGAAAAACTGAAGCTCAACGACGCCTCCATGAGCTACGAGCCGGAAAGCTCCATCGCCCTGGGCTTCGGCTTCCGCTGCGGCTTCCTTGGTCTGCTGCACATGGAGATCATTCAGGAGCGTCTGGAACGGGAATACAATCTCGACCTCATCACCACCGCGCCCAACGTCGTCTACCGGATAACGAAGACCAACGGCGAATCCATGTATGTCTACACGCCTCTGGACTACCCCGACCCGGCGGACATCCAGCTGGCCGAGGAGCCTTACGCCAAGGTCAGCCTGATCTCCCCACAGGAATACGTGGGCAACATCATGGAGCTGTGTCAGAACCGCCGGGGCGAATTCAAGGACATGGTGTATCTGGACGCCAGCCGCGTGGAGCTGCACTACGAAATGCCCCTGAACGAGATCATCTACGACTTCTTCGACGCCCTGAAGTCCCGCACCCGTGGCTATGGCAGCCTGGACTACGAGCTGATCGGCTACCGTCCCAGCCGTCTGGTGAAGCTGGACATCCTGCTCAACGGCGACGTTGTGGACGCCCTGAGCTTCATCCTCTTTGCGGACAACGCCTATCCCCGCGCCCGGAAGATCTGCGAAAAGCTGAAGGAGAACATCCCCCGCGCCCAGTTTGAAATCCCCGTTCAGGCCGCCATCGGCGGCAAGGTCATCGCCCGGGAGACCATCAAGGCGCTGCGCAAGGACGTTCTCGCCAAGTGCTACGGCGGCGACATCACCCGAAAGAAGAAGCTGCTGGAAAAGCAGAAGGAAGGCAAGAAGCGGATGCGTACCTTTGGCACCGTCGCGGTTCCTTCCGAAGCCTTCATGGCCGTCCTGAAACTAGATGAAGATTGATCTTTTCCCATAATCTCAACACCCGGAGGTATCCCATGCCTATTCTCAATAAACGTGCGAACAAAACGCCCCTCGGACTTTACGTCCATGTCCCCTTCTGCCGCAGCAAATGCCAGTACTGCGACTTCTACTCCATGGCCACCAAGGACGACAAGCTGATGGACGGCTATCTGGACGCGGTATGCGACCATATCAAGGAAGCCGGTGAACTGGCGCCCGGCTACAAGGTGGACTCCGTCTACTTCGGCGGCGGCACCCCCTCCTTCTTCGGTGCCGACGGTCTGGCCGTGATCCTCACCACCATCCGCCGGAACTTCGACGTGGTGCCGGATGCCGAGATCTCCGTGGAGTGCAACCCGGATTCCGTTTCCGACCGGCTGCTCCACCGGCTTTACGCCGAGGGCTTCAACCGGGTCAGTCTGGGCGTTCAGTCCGACGACGATGAAATTCTGAAAAAACTCGGCCGTCCCCACACCTACGCACAGGCCGCCACCGCCTACCAGCGCATCCGCAAGGCGGGTTTTCGTAACGTGTCCATCGACCTGATGTACGGCCTGCCCGGGCAGGACCTGCAGGACTGGCAGGAAACGCTGGACAACGTCCTGCGCCTGAACCCGGAGCACGTCAGCTGCTACGCCCTGAAAATCGAGGAAGGCACCCCCTTCTATGACTACAAGGAAATGCTGAACCTCCCTGATGACGAGACGCAGGCGGACATGTACCTCGCCGCCGTGGAAGCCCTCCGCAGCCGCGGCTTCCGGCAGTACGAAATTTCCAATTTTGCCCGGAAGGGTCTGTACTCCCGGCACAACATGAAATACTGGACGGGCGGCGAATATCTGGGCTTCGGCCCCAGCGCCAGCTCGGACTTTGCCGGAAAGCGCTTCACCCTGAAACGGGATTTGCAGGAATACATCGCCGGTATCCGGGACGGCGGCGACATTATGGAGGATTTACAGGAGATCCCCATGCGGGAGCGGGCGGGCGAGTATCTGATGCTTCGCCTGCGCACCAGTCAGGGCATCAGCGCCGCGGAATACGAAAAGCTGTTCCTGCTGCCCTTCGCCCCGCTGGAAGATGTGCTGGAAAAGCGCCGCCGCTACTATCAGGCGACCCAGAACGACTCCGGCCGCTGGGTGCTGACCCCTCAGGGGTATCTGGTCAGCAACGACATCATCACGGACCTTTTGATCGCGCAGGACAGCTCCCACCCGCTCAAGCGGATATAACGTCGTATCCGCCCGAAATTTACAACGATTTTGCCGCCGGGGAATTGACATTTTTCCCGGCGGCATGTATAATGTATGCGCTAAGTTCCGGTTTTCCGGAAAAGTAAACCCAAAGACGGAAACGTCTTTTGAAAGAAAGGAAAATTGCCATGATTTACAGTGCAGAAGTACAGAATATGTGCTCCGTGGCTAAGGGCGCCTACCACGGCCCCGCTCCCATCCCCGAAGAGGGCAAGTGGGTTCAGGCCAAGGAGATCAAGGACATCAGCGGCTTTACCCATGGTATCGGCTGGTGTGCTCCCCAGCAGGGTGCCTGCAAGCTGACCCTGAACATCAAGGAGGGCGTCATTGAGGAAGCTCTGGTGGAGACCATCGGCTGCTCCGGCATGACCCATTCCGCCGCTATGGCCGCCGAAATTCTCATCGGCAAGACCATTCTCGAGGCGCTGAACACCGACCTGGTGTGCGATGCCATCAACACCGCCATGCGGGAGCTGTTCCTGCAAATCGTCTACGGCCGCAGCCAGTCTGCGTTCTCCGAGGGCGGCCTGGTGGTCGGCGCTTCTCTGGAAGACCTGGGCAAGGGTCTGCGCAGTCAGGTGGGCACCATGTTCGCCACCAAGTCCAAGGGCCCCCGTTATCTGGAAATGGCCGAGGGCTATGTCACCCGCGTTGCTCTGGACGACGATAACCTGATCATCGGCTATGAGTTTGTAAACCTGGGCAAGATGATGGACTTTATCAAGAAGGGCGACGACGCCAACACCGCCTACAAGAAGGCTATGGGTCACTACGGCCGTTTTGACAACGCGCCCAAGTACATCGACCCCCGTCAGGAATAAGAGGAGGACGAAACAATGGCTTTGTTTGAAAGTTACGAAAGAAGAATTGACAAGATCAACGGCGTCCTCGCTCAGTACGGCATCTCCTCCGTGGAAGAGTGCCGGGATATCTGCAAGGCGAAGGGCTTCGACCCCTACGAGATCGTCAAGGGCATTCAGCCCATCTGCTTTGAGAACGCCTGCTGGGCTTACACCGTGGGCGCTGCCATCGCTCTGAAGAAGAACGTCAAGACCGCCGCTGAGGCCGCCGAGGCCATCGGCATCGGCCTGCAGGCCTTCTGCATCGACGGCTCCGTCGCCGAGGACCGCAAGGTCGGCCTGGGTCACGGCAATCTGGGCGCCATGCTGCTGCGGGACGAGACCAAGTGCTTCGCTTTCCTTGCCGGTCATGAGTCTTTCGCCGCTGCCGAAGGCGCTATCGGCATTGCCCGCTCCGCCAACAAGGCTCGTAAGGAGCCTCTGCGGGTCATCCTGAACGGTCTGGGCAAGGACGCTGCGCAGATCATCTCCCGGATCAACGGCTTTACCTATGTGCAGACCAAGTTTGACTACTACACCGGCGAGCTGAAAATCGTCAAGGAGTACAAGTACTCCGACGGCGAGCGCGCTGCTGTCCGCTGCTTCGGCGCTGACGACGTCCGCGAGGGCGTGGCCATCATGCACCACGAGGGCGTGGACGTTTCCATCACCGGCAACTCCACCAACCCCACCCGTTTCCAGCATCCCGTTGCCGGCACCTACAAGAAAGAGTGCATCGAGCAGGGCAAGAAGTACTTCTCCGTGGCCTCCGGCGGCGGCACGGGCCGTACCCTGCATCCCGACAACATGGCAGCCGGCCCCGCTTCCTACGGCATGACCGACACCATGGGTCGTATGCATTCCGACGCCCAGTTTGCTGGTTCCTCCTCCGTGCCTGCCCACGTGGAAATGATGGGCTTCCTGGGCATGGGCAACAACCCCATGGTCGGTGCTACCGTTTCCGTGGCTGTGGCTGTTGAGGAAGCGCTGAAGAAGTAAGGGAACACTTTCCTTTCCCAAGTAACAAACAAAGAAGCACATCCTGCCTGAGAAATTGGGCTGGATGTGCTTCTTATTTTTATTCCAGCGGTGCATTTCGCCTTCTATACTCTAGAAAGAACCGTTCTATTTATAAATAAGAATAAATTATTTTTATTCTAGGCGTTGACAAATATGAGTCAACGTGCTATTATGCTCTCGAGGTGATTGACATGGCAAAGCTTATCTCCGAATGTCCCGTCTGCGGTAATGATTTGAATATCACAAAGCTTCAATGCCCCTGCTGTGGGATGGAACTTTCAAACTCTTTTGAAATCAGCCCCTTTGATAAACTGGACAATGACCAGTACCTGTTTCTTACCACATTTCTGAAACACCGTGGAAACCTGAAACTGCTGCAGGAAGAACTGAACATCTCCTATCCCTGCGCGAAGAAGAAACTGACGGAACTGCTCAGCGCACTGAATCTCATACAGGAAAACGACGAAACATTTATAAAGGAGGACGTTAATATGCAAATCCAGTTTGAAAGTAAGGAAAGCAATCGCGCCGGAGATATTGTCAGGAGGAAGCTCATGGAAAACGGCGGACGTGCCATCGTGACATCCATCAGCGGCAATCGGTACGGCATAAAAGCGGACGCAGACGGTCAGCACATTCTGTGCAATGAACTGCCCCCAATCTATACCTATGATGTCTTTGACGTGATCGTCGATCTGCTAAAAAAGCAGCCGAACCACAGAGCCGGAAAAGGAAATGCCCGAAACTACAGGCTTGGTGAGGCCGGGTGTGAAGAAAACACCGTCGCAGGCGCTATTCTGAAAAACTACTTTGGCAAAAGTGCAGGCGAGTCCGGCGTTGACCCGGTGTTTGTGTTGGCTGCCGTTCTGGAATGGGCGGGGATCGCGCATAATCGCCGGGGCTATCTGGAACTCACCGCAGCGTATTCGGAGGAATTATAAACTTGCTGGTGCTACTGTTGTCTTTTGTCATATCATTCCTGTGGTTCTTTCTGTTCAAGCACAACAAATATTAAGCGCCGCGCCATCCCCAATTAAAAGACCGCAGGTTCAAGCCATCGCCTGAACCTGCGGTCATTTCATTCTTCCTCAATCCTCGTCCCAGTTGTGCCAGACGTTCTGGACGTCGTCGTCGTCGTCCATGATGTCCAGCAGCTTCTCCATCAGGGAGATCTGCTCCGGGTCGGTGAGCTTCTGGTAGTTCTGGGGTACCATTTCGATCTGGGCGGATACGAAGCTGTAGCCCTTCTGCGTCATGGCGTCGGCCACGGCGTTGAAATCGTCGGGATCGGTGTACACAGTGAACACGTCGTCCTCGGCCTCGAAATCATCCGCGCCGCAGTCCATGGCGTCCATCATGACCTGGTCTTCCTCGTAGTCGCCGTCCTCGTTGTCGATCACCAGCACGCCCTTCTTGTCGAAGGACCAGCTGACGCAGCCCGTCGCGCCCAGATTGCCGCCGAACTTGTCGAAGTGGTGGCGCATGGAACCGGCGGTGCGGTTGCGGTTGTCGGTCATGGTCTCCACGATCACCGCCACGCCGCCGGGGCCGTAGCCCTCGTAGGTAATGGTCTCGTAGTTGTCGCCGCCCGCGCCCGCCGCCTTTTCCAGGCAGCGCTTGATGTTGTCGTTGGGCATGTTGGCGGCCTTGGCCTTGGTGATGACGGTGGCCAGACGGGAGTTATAGGCGGGGTCTGCACTGCCGCCCTCCTTCACCGCGACGATCAGCTCTTTGGCGATCTTGGTGAAGGCTGCCGCGCGCTTGGCGTCCTGCGCGCCCTTGGTTTTCTGGATGTTATGCCATTTGGAATGTCCGGACATAGGTATATCTTCCCTTCAGCGAGTATATTCAAAAATCTTATCTATTTTATCAGAATCCGTGACAAAAATCAACACTTTCTTACCGGAATTTCATGCAGTCCCGGTGGGTTTCGGAAATTTTCACCTGAATGCCCGGGAACGCGGCGGCGATTTTCTCCGCAAGCACGGCCACAACGGGGTTCTCCGTGGCAAAATGCCCCGCGTCGATCAGATTCATCCCCAGCGCCCGGGCGTCCCAGAAGTCGTTGTACTTGATGTCCGCGGTGACGAAGGTGTCGCACCCGGCCTCGAAGGCGCTCATCAGCTCGTCGGAGCAATGCCCGCCGCCCACCGCCACCACGCGAACCGGCTTGCCGCCGTCCACATAGCGCAGTCCCTCGGCGTTCAGGCTGCTCTTAACAATTTCCAGAAATTGGGAAAGGGGCTGCTCCTCTACCCTGCCCCGGCGCAGAAGTCCCCACTGCCGCCCCTGATCGTCCCGGAAAAAGGGCGGGATGGTCTCCACGTCGTTCAGTCCCAGCGTAGCCGCCAGCACGTCGTTGACGCCCCCCCGGGCACAGTCCAGATTGGTGTGGGCATTGACGGCGCTGACGCCGTGACGGCAAAGGGTCATGATGCTCCGGCCGACGGTCGTTTCCTCCGTCACGGACTTGAGCGGGTCGAAAATGATCGGATGGTGGGTGACGATCAGCTCCGCGCCCCACTCCGCCGCCTCCCGGCACACCCCCTCGAAGGGGTCGAGCGCCACGAGAACCTTGGTAACGGGGGTCTCCCGGCTGCCGCAGAGCAGCCCCACATTGTCCCAGTCCATTTTCATGTAGGTTGGGGCAAGGGTTTCTACGTACTTGAGAATGTCAGCTACAGTCGTCATCGGTCAGTTCCTCCAAAATCGCTTTGTAGTGCCTGTATTTTTCCTCGTCCCCGCCGGACAGCCCCGCAACGGTCTTGCGAAGGCCGGAAAGCACACTCTCCCGGAAAGCCGGAAGCAGTTCGCTGCCGCTGCGGCGCAGTGCCGGGGTGATGTAATACTCGCCGTCGGTCAGCGTCTCCCCGGGGGCGTAGACCACTTCCATGACGGGGTAGATGAATTTCCCGTCCTTCGCCAGCGTCTCCTGACGAATGGCGTAGCCCTGACCGTACAGATACCGGCGCAGCTCCGGCCGCTTGCTCTGGCACTGGAGGATCAGCCGGTAGCGTTCGCTTTTCAGCCAGGTTGCGGCGTCCAGAATGGACATCATGGTGTCCGCCCCCATCCCCGCGCAGACCATGCAGTCAAATTCCCGGGGAACATCGCGGATGCCGTCGGACAGGTAGAAGGACATCCTCTCCTTCACGCCGAATTTTTCCGCGTTACGGACGGCGCTTTGCAGGGGCATTTCCCGGACGTCAGAGGCAATGACCGCGCCGGCAATGCCGTTTTTCAGAAGGTAAATGCCGAGATATCCGTGGTCACAGCCCACGTCCGCCACCCGGTCGCCGGGATTGACATAGCCGCAGCAGGCCAGCAGCCGGTTGGAAAGGGGTATTTTCACGGGCGTCCCTCCTTCTAAATATACGAAAAAAAGCCATCCCGGCAATTGTCCGGGATGGCGCTGCCGGTATTTTATCCGTTCTGCTTCGCGGCTTCGTTGGCCTCGTAGGCTTCCAGGAAATTGTTCAGCTGGGCGAGGAACGGCTCGCAGTCCACACCGTGAACCATGCAGGCTTCCTCAACGGTCTCGCCCCGGGAAGAGGGGCAGCCCAGGCAGTGCATACCGATGGCGAAGAACAGGGGTGCGGACTGGGGCGCGACGTCCAGAATGTCCCCGATGATGGTATCCTTTTCAATTTTTACAGCCATTATAATGACCTCCTTGTTTTTATCTGCGACTATTATAACCGCACATGTGGAAAAAAACAAGAGGAAAGTCACAAAAGATACGCAGCCGCTCCGCAGATTTTTTGTGGCAAGGTTGCCGATGATCAGAGCATCCGTCCTCGCCCATCCAGACAACACCCGCAAAATCCGCTTCTTTCCCCATAGAATTGGCCGGGCAGCGCTGCATCCCCTTTGCCACGCCGTTTTCCTGTTCAGCCCCGACGTACCATGTGGTAAAACGCACCTTCTCCAATGGATGTTGTCTGTTGAATCGGCTCGCCGACAACGCGGAATCCCGCCTTTTCATAGCACCTGACTGCGCGCTTATTCCAGGTTCTGACTTCCAGATACATGGGTTTTCCGGGAAACAGCGTCTGAGAAATTTCCCATGCCATTCGGGTCATCTGCTGCCCGTAGCCCTTGCCGCAGCAATCGGGATTCGCCCCGATTCCGAAGAACACCTCCGGGTCTTCCCCGTTCAGATTGATAAAGCCGACCAGATCTTTCCCGTCATAAAAGGAATACAAATGGTTCTCCGGATTCGCAAACCCAAACCCCCGCTTTTTCTGTTCCTCATAGGAAAGGCTGTTGTAAATCGCGTATTCCCCGGGATATTTCCACCGGGCGATGCAGTATTTTTCTTCTTCGGTCATTTTGTGATACTCAAGCATGTTCTTCCTCCTGAAAATGGTTTGATGCTCGGTTTACCCGCTACATTATAGCAAGGAAACGGGAAAAATCAACCTGCCCGTATCGACCGTGTCCTTCCGATTTCATCAAAACAGTTCGCCCTCCAGCCTGAGAAGTCTTAGGCCGGAGGGCGTCGGTTCTGTTTTGCTTATTTCGTCTCGTCGGTGCCGTAGTATGCGTTGAGGTACATCTGCTTGATCTCGCTCATGAGGGGATACCGGGGGTTCGCGCCGGTGCACTGGTCGTCGAATGCCTGCTCCACCATGCTGTCCAGCCGGGTCAGGAAGTCGGTTTCGTCAATACCGTAGTCCCGGATGGTCTTTTTGATGCCGATTTTGGCCTTCAGCTCGTCGACGGCCACAATCAGGTTCTCCAGCTTCTCCTCGTCCGTGGCGCCGCCCAGCTTCAGATAGTCAGCGACCTCGGCGTACCGCGCCAGCGTGTGAGGATGGTCGTACTGGGAGAAGGTGCCCATCTTCGCAGGAACCTCGGCGGCGTTGAAGCGCAGGACTTCGTCGATCATCAGAGCGTTAGCGACGCCGTGGGGCAGATGGTGGAACGCGCCCAGCTTGTGCGCCATGGAGTGGCACACGCCCAAAAATGCGTTGGCAAAAGCCATACCGGCCATGCAGGCGGCGTTTGCCATGTTCTCGCGGGCTTTGGGGTCCTTCGCGCCGTTTTCATAGGCAGAGGGCAGGTTCTCAAAAATCAGCTTCAGGCTCCGCAGCGCCAGACCGTCGGTGTAGTCCGTGGCCATCATAGAAGCGTAGGCTTCCAGCGCATGGGTCACGGCGTCGATGCCGGAGGCCGCAGTCAGACCCTTGGGGGCGTTCATCATCATGTCGGCGTCCACGATGGACATTTTCGGCAGCAGCTCGTAGTCCGCCAGCGGATACTTGACGCCGGTGGTTTCATCGGTGATGACGGCGAAGGGGGTCACCTCGGAGCCGGTGCCGGCGGTGGTGGGGATGGCGACGAAATACGCCTTTTCGCCCATCTTGGGGAAGGTGTAGACACGCTTGCGGATATCCACAAAGCGCATGGCCATGTCCTGGAAATCCGCCTCGGGATGCTCGTACAGAACCCACATGATCTTGCCCGCGTCCATGGCGGAGCCGCCGCCAATGGCGAGGATCAGGTCGGGCTTGAAGGCTGCCATCTGCGCCGCGCCCTCTCTGGCACAGGCGAGGGTGGGATCGGGAGCCACGTTGTAGAAGGTGGTGTGGGTGATCCCCATAGCGTCCAGCTTCTCCTCCACCGGCTTCGTGTAGCCGTTCTGGTACAGGAACGCGTCGGTGACGATGAATGCCTTCTTGTAATTTTTCAGCTCGGCCAAAGCTACCGGCAGGCAGCCCTTCTTGAAATAAACCTTTTCAGGCGCACGGAACCAGAGCATATTCTCCCTCCTAATTGCCACAGTCTTGATGTTCAGCAGGTGCTTGATGCCCACGTTCTCGGAAACGGAGTTGCCGCCCCAGGAGCCGCAGCCCAGCGTCAGGGAGGGAGCCAGCTTGAAGTTGTACAGGTCGCCGATGCCGCCGTGGGAGGACGGAGTATTCACCAGAATGCGGCAGGCTTTCATTTTCTCCGCAAAGGCGTCCAGCTTCTCCTTCCCGCCCACCGTGTCCAGATAGACGGAAGCTGTGTGGCCGTAGCCGCCATCCTTGACAAGGGTGTCCGCCTTGTTCATGGCGTCGGTGAAGTCGGACGCCCGGTACATGGCAAGCACGGGGGACAGCTTCTCGTGGGCAAAGGCTTCGGAGAGATCGGTGGAGGTCACTTCGCCGATGAGGATTTTGGTGCTTTCAGGGACGTCAACGCCCGCCAGCGCCGCGATGGTATGGGCAGACTGACCCACGATCTTGGCGTTCAATGCGCCGTTAATCAGGATGGTTGCGCGAACCTTGTCGATTTCTTCCGCGTTCAGGACGTAGCAGCCGCGCTTGATGAACTCCGCCTTGACTCGGTCGTAGACGCTGTCCAGCACCACCACGCTCTGCTCGGAAGCGCAGATCATGCCGTTGTCAAAGGTCTTGGAATGGATGACGGAAGAAACCGCCAGCAGAATGTCGGCGCTGTCGTCAATGACGGCGGGGGTGTTGCCGGGGCCGACGCCCAGAGCGGGCTTGCCGGAGGAGTAGGCAGCCTTCACCATGCCGGGGCCGCCAGTGGCGAGGATCAGGTCGGCCTCCCGCATCACCTGATTGGTCAGCTCCAGAGAGGGCTTGTCTATCCACGCGATGATGCCTTCCGGCGCACCGGCGGCGACCGCCGCCTCCAGCACCACCCGGGCGGCGGCGATGGTGCAGCCCTTCGCCCGGGGGTGGGGGCTGATGATGATGCCATTGCGGGTCTTCAGGGAAATCAGGGTCTTGAAAATGGCGGTAGAAGTGGGGTTCGTGGTGGGAATGACCGCCGCGATGACGCCGATAGGCTCGGCAATGCGCTGAATGCCGTAGGCCGTGTCTTCCTCAATGACACCGCAGGTCTTGGAATCCTTGTAGGCGTTGTAAATATATTCAGCGGCATAGTGGTTCTTGATGACCTTATCCTCCACTACGCCCATACCGGTTTCGGCTACGGCCTGCTTGGCCAGAGGAATGCGCATCTGATTGGCTGCGGTAGCGGCAGCCAGAAAAATTTTATCCACCTGCTCCTGCGTATAAGTGGCAAATTTCTCCTGTGCCGCGCGGCACTTTGCCAATGCTTCGGTCAGTTCCTGAGCGGTGGTTACAGGTGCATATGTTTTATCCATGAAAATCGACCTTTCCGAACATTAATTATCAGTATTTTATTACCGATATATTACTATCGATATAATAGCACATATCTCTGAAAAGTCAATCCCCATTATGAAATTTATTCGTAGGCAGAAATAGCCGGGCCTTCGGAGCGTATCGCTCTGAAAGCCCGGCTGTGCCGTTTATTCATCACGTGCCAAGATAGGCCGCCTTCACCGCTTCATTTGCCAGCAGCTCCTCGCCGCTGCCGTGGAGGGTGATACGCCCGGTCTCCATGACGTAGCCGAGATTGGCGGTTTTCAGCGCCATGTTGGCGTTCTGCTCAATGAGCAGGACCGTCACGCCCTGCTTGTTGATCTCCTTGATGATCTCAAAGATGCCCTTGACGATGATGGGCGCAAGTCCCAGAGACGGTTCGTCCATCATGATGACCTTGGGGCGGCTCATGAGCGCACGGCCGACCGCCAGCATCTGCTGCTCGCCGCCGGACAGGGTGCCGCCCGCCTGCCATGAACGCTCTTTCAGCCGGGGAAACAGGTCAAACACCCAGTTCAAGTCCTCGGTCAGGTCGTCCTTGCGCAGGTAAGCGCCGATTTTCAGGTTTTCCAGCACCGTCATGTCCGGGAAGATACGCCGTCCCTCGGGTACCAGCGTGATGCCCTTGGACACGATCAGGCTGGAATCCATGCCGGTGATGTCCTCGTCCAGAAAGGAGATTTTTCCCGCGGAGGGCTTCACCAGCCCCGCGATGGCGCGGAGGGTGGAGCTTTTGCCAGCGCCGTTTGCGCCGATCAGGGTCACGATCTCCCCTTCCGGCACGTCCAGACTGATGCCCCTCACCGCTTCGATTCCGCCGTAATGCACCTGCAAGTCCCGAATTTCCAGAATGTTACGCATCCTCCGTCACCCCCAAATACGCCTCGATCACGCGCTTGTTCTGCTGCACTTCCTTCGGCACGCCCCGGGCAATCTCACTGCCGAAGTCAATGACATAAATGTAGTCCGAAATCTTCATGACCAGATCCATGTGATGCTCAATGAGGAAGACCGTCAGATGGTGGCTGTCCCGAATCTCTTTGATGTACTCCGCCAGCTCCTGGGTCTCCTGCGGGTTCATGCCCGCCGCCGGTTCGTCCAGCAGCAGCAGCTTGGGGTCCGTCGCCAGAGCGCGGGCGATTTCCAGACGGCGCTGCAGGCCGTAGGGCAGGCTGGTTGCGATCTCGTCCTTGTACTGCTCCAGTCCCTGCTCTTTCAGCAGCTCCATGGTTTCTTCCCGCATTCTCGCTTCTTCCTTGGCGTTCGCCCGGAAAATGGCGGAAAATACGTTCTGCTTGGCACGCATATGCTTGGCCACCAGCACGTTTTCAAACACCGTCATACTCTTCCACAGGCGGATGTTCTGGAAGGTACGGGCGATGCCCAAGGACACCACATGATCCGGAGTGGGGTCAATGTTGCGCTCATTTGCATACTTATCCCCGTTGGTACCCAGGTAGTTCTTTTTCATTTTCCCGGTGGGGTGATTGCGGATCATGGTCTTGCCCATGAATTCCACCCGGCCGTTGGTCGGCTGATACACACCGGTGATGCAGTTAAAGGCCGTGGTCTTGCCCGCGCCGTTGGGGCCGATGAGGGCGACGATCTGACCCTCCGGCACGTCCAGAGACAGGTCATTCACAGCAACTACGCCGCCAAACTGCATGGTGACGTTTTCCATACGAAGAACGTTTCTTTCGCTCATGCCGCTTCAGTCCTCCTTTTCCGCCGCGGGGGCAACCTTTTTCCGCTTTTTCAGCAGTCCGCCGATGCCCTTCCAGCTCAGCTCCTTCTCTCCCATGATGCCCTTGGAGAAGAACAGAACAATAATCATGATGACCACGGAGAATACGACCATCCGGAAACCGCTGCGCAGCAGGGGCACCTTGAACGAGCCGATATAGGTCTCCCGATCCAGAAACCGCAGCCACCACTCAGAGCAGGCCACGTACAGGAACGTACCGATGACGGAGCCGGAAACGGAGCCGATGCCGCCGATGACCACGATCAGCAGAATCTCATAGGTCATGGTGGAGGTGAACACCTTCGCCTGCGCGTTGGCAACATACATGGCGAACAGCGCGCCGCCCACGCCGGAGAAGAAGCTGGAAATGACGAAGGAGAGCATCTTGTGCTTGAACAGGCTGATGCCCATGGCCTCCGCCGCCACCTCGTCGTCCCGGATGGCCTTAAAGGCGCGGCCGTAGGAGGAGTTGATCAGCAGAACGATCAGGGCAATGCAGATGATCGCCACAAGGAAGGGAACGAATGTACTCAGCCGCAGAATCACCTGCCCCGCGCCGTTTTTGATATTGAAATCGGAGAAGGTGGGGAAGCCCTTGATCATATTCGCGCCGTTGGTAATGGGGCCAAGGGTCTGCCACTGGAAAATGGCCCGCAGGATTTCGGCGAAGCCCAGTGTGGCAATGGCGAGATAGTCGCTTTTCAGCCGCAGAACCGGCAGGCCGATGAGCGCCGCGAACAGCGCGGCCACCAGTCCCGCCAGAATCAGTCCCACGAGAACGGCCAGAACCAGCGCCAGTCCGCCGCCGAACCCGGCGCTTCCCAGAAAGCTCTGGAACATATCCACCAGAGAAAACTTCACGGCCGAGCCGCCGTAGAGGTAGTAGACCTGATCCTTGGCAGCCATGGGAACGGTCAGGATGGCGTAGGTATACGCGCCCAACAGCATGAAGCCCGCCTGTCCTAGAGAGAACAGGCCGGTGAAGCCGTTGAGCAGGTTCATGGAAACGGCCACCAGAGAATACACCGCGCCCTTTTTCAGCACGGTAAACAACTGGCTGGTGGGAAGGAAGACCGCAGGCAGTCCGGGAATGCGGTCGCTGATGTTTTCCAGCAGGATAATCAGCAAAAGCAGCACCGAAATGGAGATCAGCGCAGCGAAGCTGCCGTTTTTGTTTGTTTTCTGTTTCAGCATATCCGGCACCTCCTTAAACCTTATCCGTGGCCTTTTCGCCAAAGAGTCCGGTGGGCTTGCAGGTCAGGATGATGATGAGCAGCGCGAAGGTGAAGGCATCGGAGAACACGGAAACATTCCATGCCGAGGGCAGGCCCTTGATGATGGTCTCGCAGATGCCGATCAGGAACGCGCCGATCACCGCGCCGGGGATGGAGCCGATGCCGCCGAACACCGCCGCCACGAAGGCTTTCAGTCCCGGCATGGCGCCCGCCGTGGGAGTGATGGCAGGATAGGTGGTAAAATACAGAATGGAGCCAACCACCGCCAGCGCGGAACCAATGACAAAGGTCATGGAAATGACATTGTTGATCTTGATGCCCATCAGCCGCGCGGTCTCGAAGTCCTTGGAAACGGCACGCATGGCCATGCCGATTTTGGTGTGGTTGATCAACTGGGTCAGCAGCACGATCAGCACCAGCACCAGAACTGGGGTGATGATGACCACCAGCTTCGTGGAGGTGCCGACAATGTCGATGGTTTTGTTCAGAATTCCGATGGTGGGATAAGTCATGGGCTGGCCGCCGGTGACGTAGGTCGCAGTGTTTTCCAGCAGATAGCTGACGCCGATGGCGGAGATCATGACGGACATTCTCGGGGCATTGCGCAGGGGCTTATAGGCCGCCCGCTCAATGAAAAAGCCCAGCGCCACCGTCAGGATGATGACAGCAGGAATTGCCGCGTAGATCGGCAACACGGCGGAAACATAAATACCCAGCAGACCGGCGACCATAAACACGTCGCCGTGGGCAAAGTTGATCAGGCGCAGAATGCCGTAGACCATGGTGTAGCCAATGGCGATCAGCGCCAGCTGCCCGCCCAGAGAAATGCCGCTGAGCAGAATGGATACCATGTATTCCAGAGAAAACAGTTGTTCCACAGGGGTTCCTCCCTTTCTTTACGGAATCCCCGAAGAAGCCGTCAGCAGCCCCGCTCCGGACGGTTTTTTCAGAGATTCCCTGTCATAATAATACGACTGTTTGGCGGGGGGATTCGCCCCCCGCCAAACAATTCAATTGGAGATAATATCAGCTGCCGGAGCCGGTCTGGACGGTTTCCAGAACCCACGCGCCGCTGGCGGTGTCCGCCGCCTTGATGTAAGCGGTGTCGCGGATGGCGTCGCCCTGAGCGTCGAAGGCGATGGCGCCGGAAACGCCGGTGTAGGTGACGGAGGGCAGAGCGGCCATGATGGCGGCCTTGTCGCCGCTGTCGGCCTTCTTCATAGCCTCCAGCGCCACGAAGTAAGCGTCATAGCCCATGGCGGTGACAGCGGAGATGGTGTCGTTGCCGCCGTTGGCAGCCAGCGCCTCGGAGCTGGCGTTGATGTACTCCTTAACGCCCGTATCAAACTCGGGAGCGCCGCCTTCCTGATAGAAGGTGGAGACGTACAGCTGCAGGTCGGTGCCCTTGATGGCTTCCAGAACCATGTTGTCGTCCAGCGTGTCGGAGCCGAGGAACGGAGCCTCAATGCCCAGAGACGCGGCCTGGGTGATGATCTGCACGGCGTAGGCGATGGAGACAGGGGTGAAGATAACGTCCGCGCCCTCGCTCTTGGCCTTGTTCAGGTAGGAGCCGAAATCGGAGTTGCCGGTGGGGAAGGAGTCGGTGATGACCTTGCCGCCCGCAGCCTCAAAGACCTTGGTGAAGAAGGCGATCAGGCCCTGGTCATACTCGTTGCCGCTCTCGCCCAGGCAGTAGGCGGTCTTGGCGCTGAACTTGCTCACGGCGAAGTTGGCCAGAACGTCGGCCTGGAAGTTATCCAGGAAGCAGATACGGAAGTAGTAGCTATTGCCCGCGGTGACGTTGGGGTTGGTGCAGGTGATGCCGATGGCGGGGATGCCGGCCTCTTCAAACTTGGGGCCGCCGGCCATGGAAACACCGGAACCGTAGGAGCCCAGAACCACGGACACGCCCGCGCTGACCAGAGAGGAAGCAGCGGAGGGAGCCTTGTCGGTGGAAGAACCGTTGTCGCCGTAGACCAGCTCGACCTTGTAGGTCTCGCCGCCCAGAGTGACCGTGGGCTCCTGGCTGTTGGCATACTGCATACCCAGGATTTCCTTCTTGCCGCCGGACGCAGAGTCGCCGGAAGAAGGCTCAAACACGCCGATCTTGATGACCTTCTCGCCGGAAGCGGAGCCGCTGCCGGAAGAGGAACAGGCGCACAGGGACAGAGCCATGCACAGTACTAAGATAACAGCAATTACTCTTTTCATTTTCTTTAACCTCCATTCAAAAGCAGCATCCATAGTCGGTGGACATCTGTTTTTGTGATATGGAAAATTATATATGAATTTCTGCAAAATTGCAATTGTAAATTACGATAGAAATTGGTGGCCGATCATTCATTTTTTGTTTAAATTTTACAAGCCTGTTTTCGGTTTATTGACAAGATGACCCGCGCCTGTTATAATACCTAACAATGTTAGCAAATTTCATTTTTCGCCCAGCCCCGAATGGTTTCCCCGTTTTGTCACTCCGGTGCCTTTCTTCCCGGTGTCCGCACCATCGCCCGTGAAAGGCTTCTGCGAATTATGAGCGCCTCCCCGGAGGACCGGCACCCGCTATGCAATGTCGCTCTCAGAAACTTGCAATACCCCGGCAATTTCACGCCGGAAACGCACTTAAGAAAAGGACGATGCCAATGAAAAATCAACACGAAGTGGAAAAACTGGCCTATGCGATGACCCGTCAGCGCTACTTGCTGAACCGGGACATCGTGCACGACCTGTTCACGGAGCTGTCCCTTTCCGACTACATTGCCCTCCACAGCATTGCGGAAGCTGCCGGTCAGGGTGGGTCAGCGGAGCAAACCTACCTGCGGGATTTGGCCGAGCGACTGGGAATGCCCATACCCAAGACTTCCAAAATGATCCGCAAGCTTCACGAGCGGGGGCTGGTATTCTGGTCCCACAGCGGCGACGGGCGCGACGGCACCTACGTCGTCATCACCGATTCCGGCGTCCGAGCCATGGAGCGGCAGGCAAATATCCTGAACGCCTACTACAGCCGGGTAATCGAGGCCTTCGGCTACGAAAATCTGAAGAACCTTCTGGAGCAGATTTCCCGTCTGGAGGACGTTATGAACGAAGTATTTACGAAAGGAGCGGCCAGCCATGGACTTGACCCAGTTAAATGACTACACGACCCGCAGCGAGGCAGTGTGCCGCCGGAACGACACCATCTCCCCCCGACTGTACGAGGAATACGGTGTCAAAAAGGGGCTTCGGGACGAAAACGGCAACGGCGTTCTCGCCGGACTGACGAACATTTCCAAGATCACGTCCTCCAAAATTGTGGACGGCAAAAAGGTTCCCTGCGACGGCCAGCTCTGGTACCGGGGCTACCGGGTGGAAGACCTGATCGGCAGCCTTGGGGAAACGGAGCTTGGCTACGAAAAGATCGCCTATCTTCTGCTCATGGGACAGATGCCGGACAGCGCCGCCGCGGAAGAATTCCGGAGGCTGCTGGGCGAGTGCAGGACGCTCCCCACCAACTTCACCCGGGACGTCATCATGAAAGCCCCCGGCAAGGACATCATGAACTCCATGACCCGGGGCATTCTGACGCTGGCGTCCTACGACGAGCGCGCCATTGACACCAGCGTCAGCAATTCCCTCCGGCAGTGCATCCAGCTGATCGCCGAATTCCCGCTGCTGGCCGTTTATGGATACCACGCCTATAATTACTACGAAAATATGGACAGCATGGTCATTCACCGGCCTGACCCCGCCCTTTCCACGGCGGAAAACCTTCTGATGATGCTCCGCCCGAATAAAAAGTACACCGCCACGGAAGCAAAGGTGCTGGACACGGCGCTGATTCTCCACATGGAGCACGGCGGCGGCAACAATTCCACCTTCACCACCCGTGTCATCACCTCCTCCGGTTCCGACACCTATTCCACCATCGCAGCGGCTATGTCCTCCCTGAAAGGCCCCAAGCACGGCGGCGCCAACATCAAGGTCATGGAAATGATGGAGGACATCCGCCTGCACGTCCCCGACTGCTCGGACAAGGAGGCTCTGGAGGATTATCTCGCGAAGATCATCAATAAGGAAGCTTTCGACCGGAAGGGGCTTGTATACGGCATGGGTCACGCCGTATATTCCCTGTCCGACCCCAGAGAGCGGATTTTCAAGGGCTATGTGGAAAAGCTCGCCGCCGAAAAGGGGCGCGGGGACGACCTGACGCTGTACCGCAACGTGGAGGAGCTTGCCCCTCAGCTGATCGCGAAGCACCGGCGGATCTACAAGGGCGTCAGCCCCAATGTGGACTTTTACAGCGGCTTTGTCTACGACATGCTGGGAATTCCTCAGGAGCTGTACACAGCCATGTTCGCCGTGGCGAGAATCGTGGGATGGAGCGCCCACCGGATCGAGGAGCTGATCTGCATGGATAAGATCATCCGCCCGGCGTACATGAGCGTCATGGAAGAACGGGAGTGATTTTGGCAGCATGGACTATTCGTTGCTTGCCGGGCAGCTTCTCAGCGTGCAGGCGAATCTCCTGCAGGTCCCGGCCTACCAGCAGCTTTCCAGGATGGTGCGGGGAGAGATGTTCGTTCTGAACTATCTCGCCACCCACGAGGCAGCGATCCATCCCAAGGAACTCAGCAAAAAGATGGCCGTCAGCACCGCCCGTGTCACCTTTCTTCTGCATCACATGGAGGAAAAGGGACTGATCGCCCGCTCCTCCGATTTAAGCGACAACCGGCAGATTTTTGTCCGGCTGACAGAAAACGGGGTAAATGCGATACAGAAAGCCCGGGCGGAGGTCATCTCCCGGGTATCGTCCCTGCTGGAAGCACTCGGCCCGGAGGACGCCCGGGAATATATCCGCATTCAGGAAAAGATTCTGGACAATTTTCTGGGAAATTCTTAAAAACCACTTTATACACGCGGGTTCCGCGGGGAGCACACTTTCCCCCGCAGAACCCGCTTCTTTTTGGAACGATGCCCACATTTTCCTCTGTACTTTTTTGGATTTCCGTGTTATACTAACGTTGCAATAATCGAAATTATGTTTGTAATAATACTATTTCTTAATAAAATGATTTCATCATTTTATTAAGGGTCTATCTGAAAACCGGGAATATGACCAACAGCGAGGGATTTTTCGCCTGCTGAAGCCATTTTTCCGCAGGAATACTTTGTGTATTACAAGGGAAAATGGTGCACAGCAGGCGGAAAAGACCCGCTGTTTGGGCATGTTGACGGTTTTCAGATAGGCCCTAAGCCGTTTCACGGCAGACCGCCTGGGCGGCGGTAAGAAATGTATTGACTTCGTTTTTTAGCGGCAGTGGCCGCCGGCCGCAATCCTGCGGCCTAATAAAACGCTTTTCAGCGTTTTATTAAAAACTCGTATAAAAGGAGGCCGCGCCGGAATGAAAGACCGAAGCTATATTGCCATCGACTTGAAATCCTTCTACGCCTCCGTGGAGTGCATCCAGCGTGGGTTAGACCCCATGATCACCAATCTGGTGGTCGCCGACCCCAGCCGCACCGACAAAACCATCTGCCTTGCGGTCTCCCCTTCTCTGAAATCCTTCGGCATTCCCGGCAGGCCGCGGCTGTTTGAGGTCGTACAGAAAATCGGGCAGGTCAACGCGCTGCGCCGGAATTCCGCCCCGGGACGCACTTTTACCGGCAAATCCCACGACTACACCGAACTGCGCGGTCACCCGAAGCTGGAGGTGGACTACATCGTCGCGCCCCCGCAGATGGCGTTTTATATGGAGACCAGCGCGGCCATTTACAATATTTATCTCAAATACGTCGCCCCGGAGGACATCCACCCCTACTCCATCGACGAGGTGTTCATCGACGCCACAAATTACCTGAATCTCTACCGCCTGACTCCGGAAAAGCTCGCCATGAAGATCATTCTGGACATTCTGGAAAACACCGGCATCACAGCCACCGCCGGAATCGGGACGAATCTGTATCTTGCCAAAGTAGCCATGGACATTGTGGCGAAGCATATCCCCGCGGACAAGAACGGCGTGCGCATCGCCCAGCTGGACGAGCTGCGCTACCGGCAGGAGCTATGGTCTCACCGTCCCCTGACGGATTTCTGGCGGGTCGGCCCCGGCTACGCGAAAAAGCTGGAAAAGGTGGGACTGCGCACCATGGGCGACGTTGCCCGGTGTTCCGTGGGCAAGCCTACGGAATTTTACAACGAAGACCTGCTGTATAAGCTGTTCGGCGTCAACGCCCAGCTGCTGATCGACCACGCCTGGGGGTGGGAACCATGCACCATCGCGGACATCAAGGCATACAAGCCGGAGTCCAGCAGCATCAGCCCCGGTCAGGTGCTGCAATGCCCCTATACCGCGGAAAAGGCCCGGCTGGTCGTCAGGGAAATGGCGGATGATCTTTCCTTGGACTTAGTGGACAAAGGACTTGTCACCGACCAGATCGTCCTGACGGTGGGCTACGATATTGAAAATCTCACCGACCCGGAACGAAGCCGCGCCTATCAGGGCCCCGTCACCGTTGACCACTACGGCCGCAGAATTCCCAAGCACGCCCACGGCACCGTGAATCTGGGCGGGCATACCGCTTCCTCCAAGGCCATCGTCAGTGCTGTCGCGGAACTTTACGACCGCATCGTGAACTCCGCTCTTCTGGTCAGGCGGCTGTATCTGTCCGCCAACCACATCGTCCCGGAGAACTCCCTGCCCCGCCATGAAAGCACTGAGCAGCTGGACTTTTTCTCCGATTTCGCTTCTCAGGAGAAGCGCCGCGCCGAAGAAGCAGCCGCTCGTGAGCGGGAAAAGCGCCGCCAGCAGGCGGTGCTGGCCATCAAAAAGAAGTACGGAAAAAACGCCATTCTGAAAGGCATGGACTTGGAGGAAGGCGCAACCGCCAGAGACCGGAACGGTCAGATAGGAGGGCACAAAGCATAATGGGCGAATATGACGATCTGCTTTATCTGCCCCACCCCGTTTCCCGGAAGCATCCCCCCATGTCCGCCATGGACAGAGCCGCGCAGTTTTCCCCCTTCTCCGCCCTCACCGGCTACGAGGCCGTTCTTCAGGAGGCAGGCCGTCTGACGGATAGCCGGGCGGAATTGACGGAATACAGCCGGGACATTCTGGATCAAAAGCAGCAAATCCTTCTGGACGCCGCCCCGGCGCACCCGGAGATCACCGTGACCTGTTTCATCCCTGACCGCCGCAAGCAGGGCGGCGCATACGGGACGCTCAAGGGAAATCTGAAAAAAATCGACCTCAGCCGCCGTACAATGGTCATGCTGGACGGGACGGAGATTTCGCTGGACGACGTTGTGGATATCCAGTGCAGCCTGTTTACCGGCCGGGTCTGATACTATTTCCTGATTAAAATCAAAGATTTTAATTGGAGTTCAGTATGATACGCAAAAAGGACGTATTGCAGCACTGCAACACGTCCTTTTTTGATCTATGGTTTACGTAACATCATCCGCCGGAATGGTATCCCGATAAATGCCCAGAAGCCGCACCGTCGGTTTGGAAATCGGGAGCAGCTCGTCATAGGCGGGAATCGCGCCGTGGATATTCTCGCACAGCCAGTCCATGTGAAGCAGGTCTTCCGCCCCAAGCGTCCGTATGCCATCGTTCTTGACTACGCCGCCCTGTGCGACGATCTTCCTGCGGAAGGGGTCGATCGTTCCGTTTTTGATGCCGCTGCGCAGGTAGAGCGCCAGATTCTTGATGCCCTCCGGCAGATCGTCCGCCAGCTTTACGTCGATCACGCCGCTGCTCATCCCCCACCAGTCGTTCACCGCCTGCCCGTGGATGTCGTCCCATGTGCCGGACAGGATCGCCCGTATCACGTTTTCATAGAACTTTCCCCATATCCAGCAGGGTGAACCCAACGGGATAAATTCGCCGCTGCCGTCGATGTAATAGGTGCCGTATTCCGTGTGCAGCTTGTCCTCCGCCGGTGTATCCCGGTTGGAGATCACGCGGATTCCGTCCCGAATGAACTCCTGCGTCGGGTTGCCCGGCATGCACGACCATTTCAGCTCGATCTGCGCTCTGGGATTGGTGAGCTGCGCGCCGAGGGCAAAGGCGTTGATGGAAGCGGGGACGCCAAAAATCGGATAAGAACCCACGTAGCCGATTCTGTTGTTGTCCGCCATGGCCCCGGCGATCGCGCCGGTGATGAATTTTCCCTCGTAGATGCGGCTGTAGTAGGTGCGAACCGTGGAATAAGGCATATGAATGGAGCAGTTCAGGAACCGCACCTTGGGATAGCGGATGGAGACCTTCAGGCTGGGCGCGACCAGCTGGGGCGTCGTAGTGAAAATGACCTCCGCGCCGTCCGCGACGGCCTGTTCCAGAAGCGCTTCCGCCTGAGCGGCCGTGTCCGCGCCAAAATAGCTGCGCACCGTGACGGCGTTCCCCAGAGCATCCTCCAGATGCTTTCTCCCCACGTCATGGGCGCACGTCCATGGGCTGGTCTCCACGGTACGCTGGTGAACGAAGGCAACATTGACATGTCCCGGCCGCCACAGTCTGCCGAACAGCGACTGCTTCGCGGCAGTCCCCGCCGCTTCTGTCCGCACCACCAGATCCGGCAGATCCATTGCCACCACGTTTTCCCACAATTCGCCGAGGGTTTTTTTCAGCTGTGCGCCGGACAGCGTTCCCAAGTCGGTAAAGGGATGCACCTGCAGCCACAAAAGCAGCGCTTCCTCCGCCCGGATATGCAGGCTCCGGCCTCCCAGCGCATCGAACGCTTCCCGGAAATACTGAAAATACGCCCGGAAACGGCGGCGTTCTTCCTCCGTCCACTCCCGGTCCTTCGGCAGATTGGTAAGCGCCAGCAGCTGGATGTAGCACCCCGGATGGGTGTAGAGGGCGTCGTAAAGCCGCGTATATTTGAAAAAGTCCAGAAACTCATAATAAGCGCGAATTTCCGGGTTGTCGCTCATAGGCGGCACGATCCGGTAAACGACGCTGGGAATTCTGATTGCTCCGTAATATTTCAGCACACTCAGGCGCTTATTTCCCTCCTGAACATAGAAATTTCCCAGATATTCATAGCAAATAATGGGGTCGCGGATGCCCTCGTCCCCCTGATGCGCCCGGCACAGCGTCATCCACTTCATTGCGAATTCCGACTCGCAGTCCAGCAGCGGAAAAAAGCCCGCCGAAAAAGCGGAAATTCGCCCCGCGCTTTTCACGCCAACGATGCGTTCAATGGGTATTTCCAGCGTGCCGACATTCTGCGCGCCCTCCGAAACACCGTCGCCCAATATTTGATCCAGCACCACCGGAAACGGGTTCTGTCCCTTTCCCTGCAGCACGGCACACTCCTTCTGTCCAAGCCTTACCGCTTTCAGGTATTCGTCTTCGGCCTCTGCCACCGTCATTTTGATTCCTCCAAGATACTTATCTGATCGACAAAATCATACTTCTTTTCGGAAGGAAAAACAATGCGCAAAAGGATTAAAAAACAGCCGTTTTTTTCCCTAAATCGAAGCAAAACCTATAAAAGCCTCCGCAAAGGCCGGAATGCCGCCGTCTCTGCGGCAGACTTTTCCATACAGCACCAATGGTGGATAAGTGCTGTGCATCATAAGTAAAATGCGCCAGCACGGGAACATCCGTTCCCATGCTGGCGCTTTGCTGTTATCGCTATTTCTTTCTTACAGTCTTGCCACGCCGGACTTCCGGGCGGCTTCTGCCACGGCTTTCGCCACGGCGGGGCCGACTCTGGGGTCGAAGGCGGCGGGGATGATATAGTTCTCGTTCAGCTCCTCGTCGGAGATCAGATTCGCCAGCGCGTTGGAGGCGGCGATCTTCATTTCCTCGTTGATGTCGCTGGCTCGAACGTCAAAAGCGCCGCGGAAAATGCCGGGGAACGCCAGAACGTTGTTGATCTGGTTGGGATAGTCGCTGCGACCGGTGGAAACCACTCTCGCGCCGCCTGCTTTGGCCTCGTCCGGGAAAATCTCCGGGGTGGGGTTGGCACAGGCAAAGATGATGGCGTCCTTGTTCATGGTCTGCACCATTTCCTTCGTCACCATGCCGGGGGCGGACACGCCGATGAACACATCGGCGCCTACCAGCATGTCGGCAAGAGAACCGGCCTTCTTGTCCAGATTGGTGACCTGCGCCATCTCTTCCTTGATCCAGTTCAGGCCGTCACGACCCGCGTAGATCGCGCCCTTCCGGTCGCACATGGTCACGTTCTTGAAGCCGGAGGACAGCAGCAGCTTGACAATGGCGATAGCAGCCGCACCAGCGCCGGAGGTGACGATCTTCACGTCTTCCTTCTTCTTGCCGACGACCTTCAGTGCGTTGGTCAGACCGGCGAGAGTGATGACGGCGGTGCCGTGCTGGTCGTCGTGGAAGATGGGAATGTCGCACTTTTCCTTCAGCTTCCGCTCGATCTCAAAGCACCGGGGAGCGGAGATATCCTCCAGATTGATGCCGCCGAAGGAGCCGCTCATCAGATACACAGCGTTGACGAACTCATCCACATCGTGGGTCTTGACGCACAGGGGGAAGGCGTCCACGTCGGCAAAGGCCTTGAACAGAGCGCACTTGCCCTCCATAACGGGCATACCGGCTTCGGGGCCGATGTCCCCCAGACCCAGAACGGCGGTGCCGTCGGTGATGACGGCGCACAGGTTGTGGCGGCGGGTCAGCTCATAGGACTTGCTGATGTCCTTCTGGATTTCCAGGCAGGGCTGAGCAACGCCGGGGGTGTAGGCCAGAGACAGGTCGTCCTTGGTCTTGCAGGGTACCTTGCAGATGACCTCGATCTTGCCGCCCCACTCCTTGTGGAGCCGCAGGGACTCTTTTGCGTAATCCATAGTTTTTCTCCTTTTTTGTTAATGCAATAGTTTATGATTTTACCATAACGGAAATGCCGTTGGGGATCAGGGTGACGGAGGCGTTTTCGCCCTTGTCCTGTTTCGCCATGGCCATGGCGGTTTCCAGATCAGGGGCGTAGTCCAGCTTCATCTCCCGGAGGGTCTTCTCCATTTCTGGACGGGAAACGAAGATCACCCGGTGCTTCATGAGGATTCTCGCCAGAATCTGGCTCTCCCACTGGTCGGGAATGGTCTCCGACTGGGGGGTATTGACGCACTGCTCAAAATGCGCCGCAGGGGTTTCGCAGTCCCGGAGGGAGGTATAGAAGCCCTCGCCGCCGGTGCCGTCGGCCAGCTCGGCGCACATGATCAGCACCGCGCCCTCCTTGGCGGAAGCCTCCGCCGCGGTCAGCCCCTTGACGCTCTGGTAGATGTTCTGGTCCAGCGGCGCGCCGCCGTTGGAGGTGACGACGATGTCTCCGGGGACGGCCTGCACCTCGCAGTACTGCCGCAGAAACGCCACACCGGCTTCATGCGCCTTCCGGAAGTCTCCCGCGAAGGCCGCAACCGTCTTCTTCTCCTCGTCGATGACCACATTGACGATGTACGCCAGCTTTGCCATCTCCGCCGCCGCTACCATGTCCCGATGAAGGGGGTTGCCCTCCAGAATGCCCGTGCGGGCATAAGGGGAGGCGATAAACGCGCCGCAGTGGTTGCCCAGCACCGTCGTCTTATCGCAGACGCCGGGCAGGATGCTCTTCCTCCCGCCGGAGAAACCGGCGAAGAAGTGCGGCTCAATGAAACCCTCCGCAATGAGCAGGTCGGTGTCCACCGCCGTCCGGTCGATGACCAGCGGTGCGCCGGAGGGCAGAACGCCGATCTGAACATTGGATTCCGGGTCAAAGGCGTCGTGAACGACGATTTTCTCGGAATCCGCAATTTCCTTCCCCAGCTTTGCTTCCAGCTCGGCGGTCGTTGTGAGCCGGTGGAAACCGGTGGCTACCAGCAGCGTCACCCGAATCTCCGGATTCCCCTGCCGGAGCTGCGCCAGCATGGGGGGCAGGATGTCCCGGCTGGGCACGGGGCGGGTGTGGTCGGAAATGATGATGGTACAGCGCTTCTTCCCTGCCGCCAGCGCGGCAAGACCGGGCGTTCCGATGGGCGACGCCATGGCTTCCTCCACCAGCTCCCGGCCGGTGCGGTCGCTTTTCAGCTCGTCCACACGGGAGGTCAGCAGACCGTTATAGGGAAATGCAACATCCAGATGGCTTTTGCCGTAAGGAATCGCGATCATAAAGAATCCTCCCACACGTTTGTCATCGGGAACCGGCGGTTGGCCGGTTCCCAATTATGTTTTTTAATAGTTGCCCTTGAAAACGTCCTTCTTGACGGGAGGACGATAGTCGCCGAAGTAAGCGCCAAAGTCCATGCCCAGATAGTTGCACAGGTCAAGCACTTCCACCATGGTGTTGTCGTTGACGGGGATGCCGTTTTCCATGATGCGCTTCACCGCGGCAACTTCCTTCTCGCCGTGGGTGTAGATACGCTCCTGACCGTCGGCCTTGGGCGCGTCCCGCAGCTCCTGCAGGTACTTGGAGAAATGCTCCTTGATGGCGGCGGGGTCGCCGAAGTAGGCGGGGTTGATAGCCATGAAGCCATGGCAGATCTGACCCTTTCCGCCGGTCATGCAGTAATTGGAGGTAGCGCCCATGGACAGGATGGAGGAGAAGATCTCGCACAGCATACCGTAGCCGTAGCCCTTGTGGCTGCCCAGCTGCTCCGTGGAGCCGCCCAGAGGCATGATGCCGCCGCCCTTTTTCGCCACGATGTTCGCCAGCACGTCAGGAGCGTTGGTGGAGGGATGACCGTCCTTGTCCAGCGCCCAGCCTTCGGGCAGGGGCTTTTCCATCTTGTTGTACATTTCCAGCTTGCCGCGGGTGACGACCGTGGTGGAAGCGTCGAAGAAGAAATCATAGGGCTCGGCGGGGAACGCGCAGGCGATGGGGTTGGAGCCCAGCATGGCCTTCCGGGCAAAGGTGGGAACCATGATGGCTTCGCTGTTGGTGCAGGAGAAACCCATCAGACCTTCCTTGCAGGCCATCTTGGCATAGTAACCGGCGATGCCGTAGTGGTTGGAGTTCCGGACGGAGACGATGCCCACGCCAGTCGTCTTGGCCTTCTCGATGGCCATTTCCATGGCCTTATGGGAAACCAACTGTCCCATGGCCTCGTGGGCGTCGATGACGGCGGAGATGGGGGTCTCGAACACCACTTCGGGCTTGGCATGGACGTCGATCATGCCTTTTTCGATGCACTTGTGGTAGCGGACCATCCGCTGCATACCGTGGGACTCGATGCCGTACAGGTCGGCAGTCAGCAGAACGTCCTGAATGATATCGGCCTCCGCTTCGGTGAAGCCGAACTTCTGGAACGCTTCCATGCACAGCCGGTGCAGGGTGTCATAGGACCAATGTTGATATGCCATAAGAGTACCTCATTTCTTAAATTTTTTCAAATTGCTGTTTTCCGGTGCAGGGTGCCACGCGCCCCGTGTCATTACCCCATAAGGATACATGATTTCCGGAAATTTTTCAATTGTAATTTTTCGATTCACTTATAATTTTCCCATGCCCAATTCCCGCTCGTGGAGGACTACGCCGCCATTCTTCAGCGTCTGCTGTAGCCGGCCAATATCCATTTCGGAAAAATCCTCCGTCAGGGCAGCCGCAGTTCCGGCGGCCTGACCGGTGACGGCGCAGCAGGGGATCACCCGCATGATGTCCCACATGGCGTCCGTCACGGAGGTACACCGTCCCGCCATGATCAGATTCTTCACCTTGGCGGAATACAGCGTGGAAAACGGCACCTCGTAGATTGGCCCCCGCTTTCTCCAGTCGGAGACCATGCCCACGGAATCGGCAAAATACCTGTGCATTTCCCCGTCGTCCAGGGTGTACTCCCCCTGAATCCGCCGGGTCATGCGCAGCTGGGGCATCGTGGCAATGGCGGTGGGAACCCAGGAAGGGTCGCTGCGGCGCTTTTTCCGGATGTCATTCAGGGTCGAAGCGTGGGAATACTGCATCATTTCCGACACTTCCCCGCAGTCCAGGCCACCGAACCGGCGGTCAAGCAGGGGACGCGCCGTTCGCCCGGCGTCTTCCTCCGCCGGAACGTCGGAAAAACCCAGCCTGTTGAGCCGGTAGCCCTCGCTGCCCAGGGAGTAGTACCAGGCTGCCAGAATGTTGCCCTGCTGATGGGTTTCCGTCGGCGCACCGGCAAGATACGCAATGCAGGCATCTCCCGTGGCGTCCACCACGGTGCGGGTGCGGATCTTCTGCCTGCCGGAGATGCTTTCCACGACGACCGAATGAACGCGGTTTTCCCCCGTCTCCGTGTCTACGGCGTAGCAGCCGTAGAGAATCTTCACCCCCGCCTTGATCAGCTCCTGCTCGGCCAGAATGGCAAAGAGCCAGGGGTTATAGCGCACACGGAAGCGGTGATCCTTCTCCGTCCGTCCTGCCGGGTCTGTCCTATCCAGCCAATTGGCAGGGTATTCATCCTCCGCACCCATGGAAATGGACAGGCGAAGCAGCTCCTCCGCCAGTCCGAAGGAAACCTGATGACCGACGCCGTCGCACAGCGGAAGGTAATAGGTAATCAGTCCCGCCGTTCCCAGGCCGCCTAAAACGTACTGCTTTTCCAGCAGAATCACCCGTTTTCCCAGCCTTGCCGCCGCCAATGCAGCGGAAATTCCGCCGAAACCGCCGCCGCAGACCAGCACGTCGCAGCTGTCCAGAATCGGTATTTCCCTTGTCATGGACTCACCCCCGGTAATACTATTTCTTAATAAAATGATTTCATCATTTTATGAAAGCCGTTCCACGGCAGACCGCCTGGGCGGCGGTAAGAAATGTATTGACTTCGTTTTTAGCGGCAGTGGCCGCTGGCCGCAATCCTGCGGCCTAATAAAACGCTTTTAAGCGTTTTATTAAAAACTCGTATAAATCAGCGCCAGCGCGTCATGCACCGCCTTGTATTTCAGGAACAGCTTTTCGTAAAGCTCATGGGTCTCCGGGTCGGGTCTGGAAACGGAGTCGATCTCCACGCAGACTTCCGCCGCGTGGGCAAAGCTGTCAAACCAGCCGATTCCCACGGCGGTCAGCATGGCCGTGCCGAAGGAGGAATCGTCCACCCTGACCTTTTGCAGCTCCAGACCCAGCACATCCGCCACGATCTGACGCCAGAGCATTCCCTTCGCGCCGCCGCCGATGATGCGCACCCGCTTCATTTCCACGCCCAGGCCGTTCAGGGTGTTCAGGCAGTCCTTCAGGCTCATGGCGACACCCTCCAGGGTTGCCCGGGTGAAATGGGCGGTGGTGTGGCTGGAGCTGATGCCGGTGTAGCTGCCCTTCAAATCCGGGTCGTTATAGGGCGTCAGCTCGCCGTTTAAGTAGGGGTGGAACATCAGGCCGTCGCTGCCCGGAGCGATTTTCTCCGCCGGAATATTCAGCTCAGCAAACGGCTCCCGGCCGATGGTGTCCCGGTACCAGCGGTAGCTGGCGGCGCAGCTGGCCGTGGCCGTGCCGGGATACCACAGCCCCGGCACCACATGGCGATAGTTGAAAATAAATTTGGAGTCCAGCGCATGGTCGGTCACGATGCAGATACGCCCGGCGGTGGCCAGCTTCACCGTGGCGTGCCCCGGCTCCACATTGCCCGCCGCGAAAAGCTCCATCACGGTATCCGTGGTGCCGACCAGTACCACCGTCCCCTCCGCAAGGCCGAATTCCGCCGCCCGCTCTCCGGTCATGGTTCCCGCCACATCCGTGGGCTTGCACAGCCGGGGCAGCCACTCCTTCCGGATGCCGCCCACGGCGCACAGTTCCTCCGACCAGCGTTCCCGCCTGGTGTCGTAGAACATGGAGCCCTCCGCGTCGATGGTATCCGTCTCCATGGTGCCGGTCATGCGAAAGCGCAGATAGTCCTTGGCAAAAAGAAGGTAGCGGATCTGTCCCCAGATGTCCGGCTCGTGCTTACGCAGCCACATCAGCTGAGGCAGCGTCCAGACCGTGGTGGGGGCGTTCACCGCCTGATCCATAATGGTATCCAGGCAGGTATCCTTCAGCTCCTGCACCTCATCCTTGCTGCGCTGGTCCGTCCAGAGGATCGCCCGGCGCAGTACCTGCTTCTGCTCGCCCAGCAGCACCGCCGTGTGGGTGGCCGCGTCAAAGGACAGAGCCTTGATCCGCTCCGCCCCGACGCCCGCCGTTTTCAGAATGTCCCCGAAGGCGGTCTTGAACGCCCGGCACCAGTCCTCGGGGTCCTGCTCGCACCAGCCCACGTGAGGATAATAGGTAGGATATTCACAGCCGGCGGTAGCCGCGATCTTCCCCTCCCGGCTCAGCAGCGTCAGCTTCACGCTGCCGCTGCCGATATCCACGCCCAAAACGTAATCTGTCATATACGCACCATCCTATTGAAGATGCCCCGGATGAAGCTATATAGCTGTTCATCCGGGGATAAAAGGAAATTACTTGACCCAGTCGTGCTCCGGGTCGTTGCTGCGGTTGAAGCCCTGATAGTCGCCCGCCATCAGCCACAGGAAGTAGGTCTGGTAGCCGGGAGTGGAAACGGTGGTGTGGTAGCCGTAGGGGAACTCCACCAGCTCGTCGTTCTTCACCCGGTAGGCCTCGTCCAGAGCGCCGTCGGCGGTGTACAGGCACTGCACGGCAAAGCCCTGCCTGGGGTCAAACAGGAAGTAGTAAATTTCCTCGGCGATGCACTCGGTGGGCATATTGTCCTCGTCGTGCTTGTGCGGCGGGAAGCCCGCCCAGTTGCCCTCGGTGCAGTAGGCCTCGCCGATGGTCAGAACTTTTGCGTTGGAATTGCCGTCGATGATGAAGCTGGTCTCTCTCTGGAAGGGAACGCGGCCCAGCAGCTTCAGCACCACATGGTCTTCCCGAAGCACCTGCGGGGCGGTCTTTTCCTTCACGGGTGTGCCGCAGACGGCGATCTTGATATGGTCGATGGCTTCGATCTCCAGATGCTGCTCACGGGGCATATAGAAGCTCTCGGCCTTCCGGTTTTCAAATACGTTGGCGCGGTTGCCCACGTTCTCATAGCGCTCACCATCGAAGGAAACGTTGCAGTGGCCTTCCAGCATGATGAAGGCGACTTCCCGGTCTTCGGTGTCAAAAGGCAGCTTCTCCCCGGCGTCCAGCTCGATGATGCCGAACTCCAGCTTTTTCAGGCTGCACTGCCCGATCTTGCAGATGGGCGTGTAGCCCTTGGCAGGAACGTAGGTTTTCTTGTAATTCATAAATTCTCCTCCTTAAGAAGTTTATCTACAACGGCCTCCCAATCTCCGACGATGCCATAGTCGGCATAGTCGAAAATCGGTGCCTTCGGGTCCGAATTGATAGCGACGACCTTCCCGGAGCCGGACATACCGGCCAAGTGCTGCACCGCGCCGCTGATTCCCACGGCGATGTACAGCTTCGGGCAGACCGTAATGCCCGTCATGCCCACCTGACAGCGGTAGGGCACGAACCCCGCCTCCACAGCCGTGCGGGACGCACCCAGACTGCCCCCCAGCTTTTTTGCCAGCGCTTCCAGCTTCTTAAAGCCCGCTTGGGAGCCGACGCCCATGCCCCCCGCTACGATGATTTCCGCCTGAGACAGGGGCTTTCCCTGGGCAAAGCTTCCGAAAGAATGGAGCTTCACCCGCTCGTCCTGGGTATAGGTTATGGTTTCTACGGTCGGTGTTCCGGCCGCCTGCTTTTCCGGCCGGAACGTTCCCGGTCGGACGGTGGCCATCTGAATTTCACTTAACGAGCGGATGTCCGCCATCAGGGAATTTCCGAAAGCCGGGCGGGTCTGAATCAACTGCTCTCCCTCCATACGCAGGGCGGTACAGTCCGCCGTCAGTCCCGCGTCCAGCCGCCACGCAAGCATGGGCATGATGCTGCGCATCCGCACCGTTGCCGGAGCCAGAACGATCTGGCTACCCCATCGGCGGATCGTCTCCGACAGAAAGGCGGCAAAAGCGCTTTCGTCCCCAATTTCCGGGGCGCTGAGTTCAAAAACGCGGCCTGCGCCATATTCCGCGGCGGTTTCAGCCTCCCCCGCCGGAACCAAAGCCCGCAGTTCGCCGCCGGAAAGCCGGGCGGCCTTGCTGAGCAGGCCCTTATCCACGCCGAAGGGGCATAACACCAGAATCTCCTTCATGGCCGCACCTCCCGCAGAAGCACGCGCAGATTCTGCACACCCGCGTCCAAATCCGTTTCCTTTGGCCCCCGGCGCAAACCGGGGAAGCGGGATTCCATTGCCACGACCTTGGTAAGCGACCCTTTCAGGCCGCAGTCCTCCGGGGTCAAACCCAGATCGGCGGCTGTCAGAATTTCCACCGGGGTTTTCCTTGCCCGGCGCATTCCCGGGATTCCGGCCAGACGCAGCGGATAGGAATAGCTGCTGAAGCTGATTACCGCAGAGCCGGAAACGGTCAGATTCTGAACGCCGTCCTCCAGCCGCCGGGTGACCAGCAGTCCGTCCCCCGCCGCTTCCACTTTCTCCGCATTGGAGATGCAGGGAAGCCCCAGCGCCGCCGCCAGTTCGCCGGGAACCTGCCCGGTTTCCCCGTCGATGGCCTTGCAGCCGCAGAAAACGGCGTCAAACGGCCCCAGCTTTTCCGCCGCCGAAGCCAGCGCCCGGGCAGTCGCCCGGGTGTCCGCCCCGGCCATGAGACGGTCGGTAATGAGTACCGCCCGATTGGCCCCCCTTGCCAGCAATTCCAGCAATGGGCCCTCCAGTTTTGGAGGACCCATTGTCAGGACTGTGACACTGCCATCCCTGTCCGCCAGACGGAAAGCGGCCTCCAGCGCGGACTCATCCGCAATATTCCATTGCAAACTGGCCCCATCCCGCTTTAACCGGTGCTGACCGTCCACCTCAACAGAGGAGGAAACGGGTACCGCCTTTACACAGACAAGAATGTGTTTCATATTCGTTTTACAGCAGCGCGCCGAACAGGTCTACCAGCTGATAGCCCTCGGGAACGCACAGCTTAAAGCACAGCCATGTTTCGGGACACGCCACCAGCATTGCCTTGGCATCGGTGCGGGTCAGATCGTTCCAGCGGCCGCCCGCAATGCGGGTCACCAGCTCGGGCATATAGCCGTAGGCAACGGCGGTGCCGCAGGACTTCGCCAGCTTCTCGTGGTTGAACATCTCCGTCAGCTCGTAGCCCGCGGCCTTGGCAATACTGCGTACCGGGGCGAACTCGTGGAAGGTGCGCGCCAGACGGTCGTCATCGTGGCAGGCGCCCAGCGTGCCCAGCGCGGCCTTGGCGGCCAGCTTCTTCTCTTCCAGCAGCTTTGCGACGAAAGCGGTGGCGGTGGTGACACCGGCGGTGATCTCGCAGCCCCACTCAGGGTACTTCTGGGTCATGATCTCGGCGTCGTAGCTGTCCAGAACCACAACGGGCAGCTTCGTTTCGTTCAGCGCCTTGGCGCACACTTCGGCCTGCTTACGGACTTCCTCGGTGTAGCCCATCAGGTCGCCCAGCATCACGCCGGAGGCAGGCTCATTGGCAAGAACCTTGGCGGAAACGCCCGCCTTTGCCAGCAGCGCCAGCAGATGCTTCGCCATTTCCGGAACCTTGATGGCGGCGACTTCGCCGATGTACACCAGAACGTCAGTGCCGTCCTGACCGTAGGAGGGCTTCTCCACACCGTAGATGTTGCCGGTGGTCTCCACGTTTTCGATCAGATTCATGACGCTCTCCGGAGCGACCTCGCTGACCACGGCTTCGGTGCGGGCTTCCCGGATGAACAGCGGCGGCTGATAGCCGGTGGCGCAGTCATTGGTGCAGGCATCGCACAGCAGGCACTCGTACATGGCCTGACCCATATCCTTGTCAAACTCCTGTGCCTTCTTGTTGACCATGCTCAGCAGCAGGCCCTTGGCGCGGGGGGTGTTCAGTTCCTTACCGGTCTGGTGCTGGACAGGGCACAGATGGCGGCACATCCAGCAGAAGCGGCACTTTTCCGCATGATGCAGGGCATTCTGACTAATCATATTGTTACCTCCTATCCTTTCCTTACAGACCCAGCTTGTAGGGGTTCATGATACCGTTGGGGTCAAGCTCCTTCTTCAGCGCCTGCAGCACCTGAATGGCGGGGCCGTACTGCTCTTTCACCAGACGGGACAGCTTCAGGCCGACGCCGTGGTGATCGTTCAGCACGCCGCCGTTGGCCAGCGCCGCACGGACACCGCAGTTCCAGACCTGATTGTGCAGGCGGAGGGCTTCCTCGGGGTCCTTGGGGGGATTGTCGATGATGAAGCGGGAATAGTTCATGGCGCCCCAGTCGTACCAGTGGGAGCTGTGGGAGATAAAGCGGACGCCGTAATCCTTGAAGTTATCCTCCACGGCGGCCTTCATCGCCCGGTAGATCTTCTCAATATTGTCGTGGGTCGCCACGGTGTCCAGGGTACCGAACATCTGGGGCAGATCCATGATATTGTCAGGATAGAAGAAGGTAATGCGGTTCTGGAACCACTTTTCGCCGTATTCCGTGCCCAGATCTTCCGCGCCGTACTTCTTGGCGATGTCCAGAACGATCTCCAGCTCAGCGGCAACGACCTTCTCGTAGCCTTCCAGCGTCAGGTTCAGGAAGGAGCCGCGCTTCTCAAAGCCGATGATCTTCTTGATGATGGAGACGGTCTCCGCCTCGTCGAACAGACGCACGATCGAGGGCTTCACCGCCTGCACGATGTCCCGGCAGGCCTGATAGCCCACATGGATGTCGGAGAACAGGAACGCATGGTGGATGCGGGTCTCGGGCTGCCTGACGATCTTGAACTTGGCCTTGGTCATGATGCCCAGAGTACCCTCGGAGCCGACGAAGAAGGGGATCAGGTTGGGGCCGGAGGAGTGCTTCGGCACGGGCAGGGTGTTGATGATATCGCCGTTGGGCAGAACCACTTCCAGAGACAGGCACATATCGTCCATCTTGCCGTACTTGGTGGAGAGAATACCGATGCCGTTGTGCGCCAGCGCGCCGCCCACGGTGCAGCAGGTCATGCAGGAGGGCAGGTGCATCACGGAATAGCCCTTTTCGTTGACCAAATCTTCCAGCGTGGCAAAAATCATGCCGGTCTCGCAGGTGACGAAGCCCGCCTCGGTGTTCAGCTCGATGAGCTTGTCCAGACGCTTGATGTCCAGCAGAATGCCGCCGGCCACCGGCAGAGCGCCGCCCTGACTTCCGGAGCCGCCGCCCCATGTGGTGACGGGAATTTTATAGTAGTTGGCGATCTTCATGACCTTGGATACTTCCTCGGTGGTGCCGGGGCGAACGATGATATCAGGCATGGGCCCCTGCTCACCGGCATCCTGCCATTTCCGGCTGAGCCAGAAATAGTCCACGGAATATACCGCGCGCTCAATTTCCTTGGTGGATACGTTTTCTACACCGACCGCGTCCTCCAGCTCGGAACGGATCATGTAGAACATCAAAGACTTGTCTTGCATGGTGCTTCTCCCTTTCTGATTTTGTAATGAAATTTCACATTTGAGAATCATTTTTCGCTTAGAATTGTATTCGCATTACATCCTCGTCATAAATATAGCACATTGTAATCAGATTTTCAAGCACCGGCAAGAATAATTGTAACGAAATTACACCTCCAGATTTAGGCATTTTGCCAATTCTGTCAAGAACCTCCTCAGTATTTCAGGCTTTCCATACTCTTTTCGATTTGCAGGGACTTTGCCCCATCCGTCCGCATGGCGATATAAGTGTAGATGGAGTCCGCGATGGTCAGCGCCGCCACGCGGGAAGCGATGGACACGACCCGGTATTTTGTCTCCTTGGAGTTCGTGTTCAGGCTGATGTCCGCCAGCTTGGACAGGGGATTTTTGCCCGCGCTGGTCAGGGAGATGACCTTTGCCCCCCGATGCTTTGCGGTTTGGGTGCTGTCCACCACGCAGCGGGAGCTGCCGGAGTGGCTGACGGCGAATACTGCGTCCCGCTCGTCCAAATAATTGCAGGCGATCACCTGCAAATGGGGGTCGGTGTAGACCGCGGCGTTCAGACCCAGCCGCAGCAGCTTGTGGTGCAAGTCCATGGCCACGGGGGCGGAGCCGCCCAGACCGAAGATCACGATTTTCCGGGCGTTCATCAGCAGCTGCGCCGCCGCCGCCAGCGTTTCCGGCTCCAGCATGTCCCGGGTGAACTGCAAGGCCAGCACGGCGCTCTGGAACACCTTGTCCCGCACTGCCTGCACGGAATCCTCGGCGCTGATCTCCTCGTGGATGATCTCGTCCGGAGAAACCGTCGCCTGCGCCAGCGTCAGCTTCAGGTCCTCGTAGCCGCTGAAGCCCAGCTTCTTGTAAGCCCGAACAACCGTGGGGTCCGAAACGCCGCAGGCATCCGCCAGCGCCGCCACCGACAGGTCGATGATTCCCCGGGGATTCCCCCGGATGTATTCCGCCACTTTCCGCTCGGATTTGCTGAGGTTTGGAAGGGAATTTTCGATTCTCAGCAGCAGCGCCGCCAGAGAGGTATTCTGTACCGCCATGCCCGTTACCGTCCTTCTCAATTTTATGAAAACAGTATAGCATAATCTTTTTCAAAAAGGAAGCAAGAAATTCCCAAGGCCAGTGAGCCTTGGGAATTTTCCATTGGTTACGGAAACCATCGACTCTGCCGGTGGAGGCGTCCCGTAAAAAAGCTTCAGCTTCAAGCATTGAACACAGCGAGCTGCTAACAGAGGCTTTCAGCAATAGGAAGCTTCTGTCAGAACAGTAATAGCCCGTTCACAGGCTGTAGGGCAAGTAATGTAAGCAAACTAGATTTCAATGTGTCTGAGACGCTTGCCAATAATAGGCCCTCATAGAGCCAACTCATGCCATCGGCTTGGCCGGTGGTTATGACTTTAGTAGCAAAATATTCTGACATTTATGACACTTTAGCTCTTTCTTTTCGATTATTATTATGATACAATTATTTTAAGGCGATACCGTGCAATTGTGCCTTCGGCGGGTATTTTGCCGAATTGTGCGGTGTAGCCTCAGGAAACAATCATCCACAATGAATAGCGACCAAATCAACGGAGTAATTTATGGATAACATTAAAGTTGACGCTTATTTGCCATTATGTGAACAATATAATTCGTTAGCACAGTCTTTCTTTCAACAGCACCTCTATTTTAAAAACGAATCGAAACAACTTGGAAAATCCGTGGACTATTTCGATAATCCGATTCAAGCATTAAAACAAAATGAATGTGCAATAGCTATGCTTCAAACGGCAATTTGCGCTGTTGTTTTTGAAGCATTTGCCATAGAGTCTTATACTAATTTTTTCGGAGCATATAGATTGGGAAATTCCTTATATTACTCAAACTATGAATCCGGAGAAAAAGGAAAAAGATACTCTACCCTTTGTAAGATAAAGATGCTGTGTAGAGACAAATTCAAATCACCCTACCCAACAGGCGGCACCCATTTTGCAACTTTAAAGTCATTGTTTGATAAACGAGATAAACTAGCGCATAATAAGCCAAAGGGATATGAGTTTACTGTCACTGAAAGTCATTGTTTTGATGATTACTATGAGGCCATGTCGGAATTATCTTTCATCTATGAAAACTTGGAGAAAGAAATGGCTCTATATAGCGAAGTAAAGATAATGTACAATAAATTGCGCAAATTGAAAACCGCATAAAAGAAGACATAGCTTGCAGGCTCTGGTAGAATGAAGT
>ENA-ORKV01000204-ORKV01000204.1-human-gut-metagenome-genome-assembly--contig:-NODE-204-length-83056-cov-8.209848_pt1 | contig 83056 bp, 70 predicted proteins | sample MGYA00243058_ERZ508805 | MGnify/ENA primary metagenome ERZ508805 (study PRJEB26277, sample SAMN04329770) | human gut metagenome | biome: human-associated habitat | host: Homo sapiens | place: USA...
TATACTAAATCAGTTTTATCTACAAACTTATTAGATAACTCACTAAAATAGATAGTATAGTTAGTACTAACATTTCCTGTATTTTTTACAGTAAATGTTTTAGAAACTGAACTACCAGGTACAGCATTAGTTAATGAAACCTCATCACCATCTTTGTACTCTAAGGACATAACACCATTAGTAACAACTACATTATTAGTATCTTTATTACCAGATACATTAGCAACAAAATAAGCATAAGAACCTGCTACGGCAATACTTAAAAGCAATAAAGTTCCTAAAATTGATAAAATTAATATCCTATTTTCTTTTTTCTTCATAAAATTCAACCTCTCTATATATTATTGACCGAATAAATAATTTTATTATACATATGACATGTATTGTCATATGCTTGCAATATCATAATACCACAAATTATCATGTTTGGAAATAAAATTTATTCAAAAAAGTCTACTCCCACTAAACCTTAACAAGTTAAAAATAAATAATAAGGCAAAGAAAAAAGAATGACATTACATCACTCCTTTACAAAGTCTTAATAATTAACTAAAGTTGCCGTTATTAGTGTTATAATTTGTAGCACGTGTTTGAGCATCATTTACTGTAGTAGAGCATGCTGAATTAGTTACAGTACTTCCACCATATACACCACCAGCACCAGTAGTAAGATATTTATTACCACCAAGGTTAGTTAATGATACACCATTAATAACATATTCTTTGTTAGTCATAGATACAATATACTTAGCTGTACTTGTATTAGTTGAAGTTGGAATATAAGCTTCAACAATTCCTGTATAATCACTAGCGTTAGCTTTTTCTATAAATCCACCACTAATTAATTCAGGAATAGTCATACAGAAATAAGTATAAGAACTACCAGACACAGTAAGACCTGTTATAGTTTTACCAACATTGTTTTTACCAGCAATTAAACTAGATGTATAAGCTGTTTGAGCGGCTTTAGCAAAAGACTCACCTTCAGTAACAAATGCACCAACTTTAGCTCTTTCCATTAGGCTTGTAACAGCAGGCATAGCAACCATAATTAAGATAGCTAAGATAACAATTACTGCTAATAATTCAATTAATGTAAAACCCTTATTATTTACTTTTTTCATTTTTTTCTACTCTCCTTATATTATCAATTATATAATATCTTTTAGCTATTAGTCAATACGACTTTTGAAGATTTTTCTACTTTATGGCACTTAGTAAACTACTTATTAGATCAATATTATCGATAGCTTTACTTATCTTATCGCTAGTACGAAGTTCATACTTATCTTTTAGATAGTTTTGATATTCATTAAAACTATTGGGGTTACGGGAGAGATTCTTTATCCACCAAGAGTTATCTTTTAAATACTCATAATAACCCTTAGTATTTTTTATTTTATATTGTAAGTTTATTTCCATACTTAGTCTCCAAAGAATTTATTTAAAGGTCTTGGACTAGTGGGTCCTTTAGGTAAGTTGTTTAAGTTAGAAGCTCCTTTACTAGTTAGTTCTTCGATAAAACCTAGAGCTTTTTGAGCGGATTTAATATGTTCTTGAATTTGATTTAAGTCAATGTTTTTCATGACGTCTTTAAAGTCAAAGTTACTGGTACTTTGGGTATTATTAATACTTTTAGTTTCTTCAAAATAAGGTTCCCAAGCCTTATCATCATCTCCATATATATCATAGATTTCATATAGATTTTGCCAAGTTTTATTATTATTTTTAATATACCTAGTAAGACTTGGATGTTTACGTACAAACTCTTTAAACGCTTCTTTTTTATCCATTAAAAATCACCTACTATATTTTATGATAGTAAGTGACTTTGTATTAAAATTTAAATTCATCGAAGAATTCATCTAATGATGATTGTTCTAGTTTAACTACAGGAATATCTTCTTTAGGTGTTTCTTCTGTCTTTGTTGATTCTTCTTTAACTACATTAGTATTTTCTTTTTTCTTATCTAAGTAAGATAGTTTAATAAATGGTAAGAAAGCATCATCAATATTATATTTAGAAATATTAGATCCTGTTGATTTCATATCCATAATAGGTATTTCACTATTTTTAAGAGTTTTAATCTCGCTATCAGCTTTGATACATACTTCATCTCTTGCTGTAGTAAGTAGACATTTAGTAATTTGGTAGTCGAAAGATTTAACTTTCTTAATTAGACTACTACCCTTTTTCGCACGGTTATGGGTTTCTAACTCAGAGATTTTAATACGTTTAGCAGTTTTATTATTAGTTATTAAAGTTAGATATTCATGAGTATTGTCGATTGAATATCCTCCTACTAAGTGGTCTTCTTTTAAAGCAATACCTTTAACGCCAGATGCTCTTGGACCAACAGTTGGAATCTCGCTTGAATCAATATTTACATAGTAACCATTAGCACTAACCATTAAAGTACGAGATGTGGTACGTTCAACACTTACTACGGAGTCGCCATCTTTAAGTTTGAAAGCACTCATAGCTTTAGTATATCTTGAAACAACATAGTCTTTAAAGACTGAACGTTTTACTAAGCCATTCTTAGTAAATGTGGTTATTTCTTGGTTAGGGTTATCTAAGACAAAGGATGCAACGATGTGTTCTTCTTCGCTTAAGCCACCTACTAAGTTATTAATATGTTTACCTAGTTCTTTCCATTTAGCTTCAAAGATACTATGTACTGGAGCATAGATATATTGACCTAAATTAGTAAATATTAAGATAGTATCTAGGGTTGATACTTCAAATAAATTAGTTACATAATCACCTGGTTTAAGGGTTGTACTATCACCATTACTTGAGTTATAACTCTTTAGGGATACACGTTTGATATAACCTTCATTAGTAATACATACTAAGACATTCTCTTTAGTAATTAGGTCGGTTGTATCAATCTTTATTTCTTCTACTTGATCTATAATTTGGGTTTTTCTTGGTACAGCGTATTCTTGTTTTATCTTACGTAGTTCATATTTCATGACTTCTTTAAGTTTTTCTTCATTAGAAAGAATAAGTTCTAAGGCTTCAATATATTTATGAAGATTATCTCTTTCTTCTTCTAAGGCTAAAACATCAGTGTTAGTTAGTTTATATAATTGTAAGACAACGATGGCTTCAGCTTGTTCTTCGTTAAAACCAAATTCATTGATAATATTTATTTTAGCATCAGCTTTATTTTTAGATGCTCTAATAACTTTGATTACTTGATCTAAGATATCCATCATTTTTAAGAAGCCATCAACAATATTAAGACGTTTTTTATAGGCTTCTAAATCGAATCTACTACGTTTAATAATAGTTTCTCTTTGATGTTCTATATAAGCATCTAGTAGAGGGATAATTCCTAGAGTCATTGGTCTTCTATTTACGATAGCAACCATGTTATAGTTATAAGATATTTGTAGGTCAGTATTTTTTAGTAAGTAGTTAATGATAATATCTTTGTTAGCACCACTTTTTAGGTCAATGACAATTCTAACACCATCTCTATCAGTTTCATCTCTAATCTCAGCAATACCATCTAATTTTTTATCTATTCTAATAGAATCTATTTTAGCAACCATCATGGCTTTATTTACTTCGAAAGGTATTTCAGTAATAACTATTTGTTCTTTACCTTTGTTTTTTTCAAAAGTGTATTTAGAACGAACAATTACTTTACCACGGCCATTAGTGAAGGCATCAACGATACCTGATTTGCCCATACAAATACCACCAGTTGGGAAATCTGGTCCTTTAACGATATCTAGTATTGTTTCTAAACGGCAGTTTGGGGATTCGATTCTTTTTATTGTGGCATCAATTATTTCACCTAAGTTATGTGGGGGGATATTGGTTGCGTAGCCCGCACTGATACCGTTAGTACCATTTACTAGTAAGTTAGGGAACTTAGCAGGTAGTACTGTTGGTTCAAGGAATCTATCATCAAAGTTAGGAGCCCAGGCAACAGTGTTTTTATCTAAGTCTTTTAATAGTTCACCGGCGATTTTAGATAGTCTAGCCTCGGTATAACGGTAAGCGGCAGCGCCATCGCCATCCATGGAACCATTATTACCATGCATATCAATTAAGATATTATTTTGTTTCCACCATTGGGACATACGAACCATGGCATCATATACAGAAGAGTCGCCATGGGGATGCCATTTACCTAAAACATCTCCTACAGTAGCGGCACATTTAATGTAACCTTTATCATAAGTATTATTATTTTTATACATGTCAAAAAGAATTCTTCGTTGAACAGGTTTTAGGCCATCTCTAACATCAGGGATAGCACGGTCTTGGATTATTTCTTTAGCATAAGCACCAAAACGAAGACCCATAATTTCTTCTAAGGCATAATCTTGTATTCTTTTTACAACTTCATTTTCCATTATTTACCTACCCTCTATAATCGTCTTCTAAGGTGAATTCAACGTTTTCGTCTATCCACTCTTTTCTTGGTTCGACTTTATCACCCATTAATACTTCTACTCGTTTTTGAGCTAAGGCGGCATCTGTGATGTTAACTCTAATTAAGGTTCTAGAATCAGGGTTCATAGTTGTTTCCCATAATTGATCAGCATTCATTTCACCTAAACCTTTATATCTTTGAATAGAATATTTTCCGGTATGATTGTTTTTAATTTCATTTAATTCATCATCAGTGTATGCATAATAATGTTTTTTACCATAATCTAATTTATATAGTGGTGGCAAGGCAATAAATAGTTTTCCCTGTTCTATTAGTCCACGCATATAATGATAGAAGAATGTTAAAAGTAATATTTGGATATGGGCACCATCGACATCGGCATCAGTCATGATGATTACTTTGTCGTAGTTTGATTCACTGGCATCGAAGTTTTGCCCAACATCAGCACCAATTGTATGAATTAAAGTATTTATTTCTTCATTTTTATATATATCTTCCATTGAAGCTTTAGCAGTATTTAAAACTTTACCTCTAAGTGGTAAGATGGCTTGGAATTTACGGTCGCGACCGCCCTTAGCTGAACCGCCGGCTGAATCTCCTTCGACTAAGAATAATTCGTTGATTTTAGGGTTCTTACTTTGAGCGGGGGCAAGTTTTCCCGATAAATTTTTTTCGATTTTGTTCTTATTTTTACCATTTCTAGCTTCTTCACGGGCTTTTCTAGCGGCTTCACGGGCTAGTTTACTCTTTTGGGCTTTTTCAATGATTGATAAGGCGATTTCTTTGTTTTCTTCTAAGAAGAATTGAAGATTATCGTAGACAACGTTTTCAGTTGCTGTTCTAGCCTCAGGAGTACCTAGTTTGCCTTTAGTTTGACCTTCAAATTGTAATAATTCTTCGGGTACTTTAAGGTTGATTACGGCAGATAAGCCTTCTCTAACATCAGAGCCATCAAAAACACTATCTTTACCTTTAACTAAGTTATTTTGTTTAGCATAATCATTAAATACTTTGGTTATTCCGGTTTTAAAACCAACTTCATGTGTTCCACCATCACTAGTTTTAACGTTATTAACAAATGATAATATTTCTTCAGAGTAAGAGTTGGTATATTGCATGGCAATTTCGACTTCAATACCTTGTTTAGTACCGCTAAAGTTAATGACTTTATGTAATGGTGTTTTATTTTCGTTCATATAGTCAATAAAGGATACTAAGCCATTTTCATAATGATATTTAACATTTTTATTATCAATTTCATCTATAACTTCAATAGTTAGGCCACTAAGTAAGAAAGCTGATTCTTGCATACGTTCAGCAATGGTCGTAAAAGAAAATTGGGTTGATTTAAAGATTTCTGGGTCGGGTAAGAATGTTACAGTGGTTCCAGTTTTATTAGTCTTACCGATAGTATGGAGTTTTTCTTTAACATGGCCACCATTTTCAAAGGTTATGTTAGAAATTAAACCATCACGATAGATTGTTACGTCCATTCTTTTGGATAAGGCATTAACAACACTTGCTCCTACACCATGAAGTCCACCGGATACTTTGTAGCCGGCTTCGGCAAATTTACCACCAGCATGTAAGATGGTATAAATTACTTCGGGAGTTGATTTTCCAGATTCGTGCATACCAATTGGAACACCACGTCCCTCATCACTTACTGTTACAGAACCGTCTTTATTTAAAGATATTTTAATGTAATTACCATAGCCATTGATTACTTCATCAATACCATTATCGACAATTTCCCATACTAAATGATGAAGACCTCTTTTATCAGTGGAACCGATATACATACCGGGTCTTTTTCTTACGGCTTCTAATCCTTCTAATATTTTGATGCTTGATTCATCATACTTTACCATAAACTCATTCCTTTCGTTGTTTATTTTTATAGTAGTGCTTGTTTATCTTAGTTCATAACACTAAATAAGGATAACATAGAATTTTAGTTTTTTAAAGACTTTTAACACAAATTTGACATGATAAAATATGTAATTTCTTACATGTTTCAGTTATTTGTTTATATATTGTAAATTGTATTTTAGATAGTTTTGACATGAGTATATTATATAAGTATAATAGGTTTTAATTAAGGAAAGGAATGAGTTTATGAAAAAGAAAGATTTGTTAAAGTTAAAATCGTTAATTATGGCAGGAGTTATGATGAGCTCACTAAGTGCATGTTCTAAGGATAATAGTGATTCTGAATCTGTTGAAAAAGAAGTTAAAAGTAATTACAGCATTGTAGTTATGGAAAATAATAAAGCCATAATTTATGATGTTTCAGGTTATAGTACTTATAGTCATGAGCAAAGTACAATTAAATTATATATTGATGATAATGATAATACATTAATACCCACTAGTAAGGCTTTTATTTTTAGAGATGAAAATCATCATGAAGAAGCACTTAAATTTGCTTATTATTATTGTGATGAAGTTATTATGTATAGTGATTTAATGAATCAAAGTCTTGAAGATATTAAAGATCAAAAATTAAATTTAAGTAAGTAATAAAAAAAGGTTAGAACGTGTTTGTTTCTAACTTTTTATTATGTATGGATCGTTTATTGTACCTATTCCGCCTGTTATTTCGACATTAGCCTTTAGATTTATTACAGGGCGAATTCCTTGACTAACATCAACTCCTGTCCAATGATATAAATTTCCTACCACACGAAGTTGCCACACACGAGCTGTATTATCACTTTTATAAAAATAAGATGGGGTCATAGTATAAAATGTGTCATTTGAATAAATCCAAGATAATTTATTAAGGTTAGAGTAATTATTTCCTGCGAAGGAAACTTCATCATATGTTATCAGCCCTATTGGGTATTTTAACGATTTATTGCCAAAAGTAGCACTGGCTAGGGTATATAAATCATTATTGTCCGGGCAAATTAAAGTTGGATTATTATCTTTATATCTTTTATAAGATGCATAATAGGTATTTTCTATATCATATCCATTTCCACTGTAAATACTCCTATCTCCACAGTAGCCACTATCAGTTAAATATTTTTCTAAATTATTATTTAAAATATTTTCTTCATACCATGAATCAACTTTTTCCTTAATTGTAGATGAAACTTCATTTTTTATAGATTCTTCTCTCGTTGTACTATTTTTACCATACATGTAGCCTTCATACAAAGGTAAATTGTAGCTTGTATTAAATTGGCTTCTGCCAATTATCGTATTATTTATACTGGTATCTTTACCATTATAAAGTAGCCTTATTGAGCCATCACCATTTATTCTTACTATTTTCCAATAATATCCTCCAAAGTAAACGTTATTATTTAAAACTGCACCTCTATAATAATAAGATACTCCTTTATCATCATTAGTTGCGTATAATCCTTTGTCTGACTTATCACTAGTTATTCCTTGTCCGCCTAATCTTTTCACTGTTAATTTATACGTAATACTATCATAGCTTTTTTTATTCCAAGTAGTATTTGTTTTTTCTTTAGATGCTCCAATTATTTTATATATTTCAGTATCTCCATAACTCACTGATGAAACCAATTTATCATTTGTATAATCATATATGGTATCTTCGTATTGATAATAGTATTCAGTATTTCCATTAAACTCCAAAGTAGTCGGGTCTACTTTTATTGCGTTAGATAAACTATAATATCCAGTCGAGCTATTATATTCTTTTCTAGTAAATACAGTCATTAAAGTATCTTTTTCAGTTAAACTAGAAGTTTGCTTATCAATATTTAAGGATGTTTCAGCTGGTTTGATTACACTTGTGTTATAGCTTTGTTCAAAGCTAGCCTCTTGCCATTCTATTATTGGGGCCGTTTTACTTAAATCCGGTGTTCCTTTTGATTCTATTCTTTTTATAGCGTTATCTACATCGGTTACGCCATATTCATTTACTAATATAGCGTCATGTAATGTTGTTACATAATCGCTGGGCTTATAAGTACCTAATGTTGCTGTTACGACTACCTTACTATTAAACACTTTATTCATACTAGATAAATCAACACTATCCCCATAATCCATCCAAAGTCTTATGGCATAATCTATGCTATCACCACTACCTAATGAACCAGTTACTAGTGTCCTTGATTCTACTGAGTTATTTATTGATGTTTGAGTTGTATCTAATGTAGCTAAATTAGCTGGAGCTTCATTATTTACCATAACTTTAATTGCGTTACTATCCATAGTAGTTCCTTCTAAAGCTTCTAAGTTAACATTATAACTAATAAATTGTTCACAAGTATTGGTTATAGTAAATTGATAAGGTGTTAATTTCTTACCTTCACTATCTGGTATAGGATATTGTTCATCCAACTTAATATCATTCTTCTCATTAGTTATACTTAAATTTAAACACTTAGTTTTAACAATATTACTATTTTCTTGACTATAAGATTTAATATAATAAGCATAACTTATTCCCATAAAGACACTGATACTAAGTATGATACTTAAACTAATTAGCCATTTCTTATACTTCACATTCATCACCTATTCTTTTTTGATTATAACACAGAATAGCATAAAATAATAACTAAAAATAGCATATCAATATAATTTATTATCAATATGGGAGAATATCTTTAGGTGATATTATGATAAACTTTATAAAGCTTAAGGATATAAGAGAAGACCATGATATAAGTCAAAAAGAAATGGCTAATATATTAGGAGTTACTAGATCAGCCTACTCTTTATGGGAATTAGGCATAAATATAATTCCATTAAAACCTTTAGTTACGTATGCTAATTATTTTAACTACTCTATTGATTATGTACTAGGTCTTACTAATGATAGAAGAAAAAATAATATTACTCCTGTGCTTGATTTAAAAGTATTAGGAAATAACATTAAAAATTTAAGAATTAAGAATGAATTATCGCAAGAGAATCTTGCTAATATTTTAGGAGTAACTCAGGCTTGTATTGTAAGATATGAAAAAGGATTAGTCTGTATTTCTACATCTAATCTCTATAAGTTATCTAAAGAATTTAAGGTATCTATTAATTATCTTTGTGGGAAAGAAAATTAATTGGTAATAAAATGACATGTATCAAATTAAAGTTACATGGCATTTTTTATATATTTTGCTAATTGACTGTAAGCACGGAGCGGAACGAATGATAGGTATGGCCCCAGCCACCGTTACGATAGAAGCCGAACACACCCGCACTCGAGCCATCGGCGCAATGGCCACCACGAGCCACCCAAGGGTTAGAGCTGTATATGTTATAAGAATAATCACTCCACCAAGCATTGCCTCCTTGACTAGAAGTATTCTTTAGAACTTCTCTAGTTGCGTCTCCTAGATGATATCTAGTATAACCTACTCCATCTTCTGCTTGGTAATCATATAAGTCATAGTACTTACTATCAGGAAGACTTGAAGTACTAAAGCCAGATGATGCAACTTGGACATTGCCACTTGAATCTTTTTGAACACCCATTACGTATTCCCATGCTCCACCGGACATATCATATATTCCATATTGATTTCCTGTAGTTGAGGCATTAACACCCTTAGTTTTCCAGTCATATCCAGAAGCACATGCCGTTTGAGAATTTGAAACACCAGCACTGGTTGATGATCCTGCACAGCCTGTTATTGATGGACCCCACTGTGGTTGACCATCAACCACAGTACCATTACCATAACCAGTATTAATATTATTTATCCATACTTCACAGCCTGATGCGATACAAGTTGAAACATCATTATAACGTCCATAAATTGAATTTGTTAAGAAGGCAATGGCTCCCCACTCCATATTTTTCATCATATGAGTATCTACGTTATTATTTAAACCATATTTTGAAGCATTTAAAATAGTACTTCTTGATGTACTAAACATAGTAGCTAAGTTAATATTTGTTAAAGATTTTTGATTTGGTTTAATTTGATAATTATCAGTTGATCCTGAGGCTTCAAATTTAGCAACCCAAATACCAGGTAATTCAGTATTACCAAAAGTAAATGCTGGATGTGTAAGCCACTCACCATTTTCAGCACCATTAGATTTCTCAGTACCAACTTTTTCAAAAATAATATTAACAGCTTGTTCCTTGCTTGTTCCATTATTGGCATTAAATAATTTATATCTATACCTTGGAATATAGACATACATCTGTAAAATTTCATCCATAGAAATAGTCGAACCAACAGCACTAGATTTTAAACTCATATCATCATTAAAATACTTAGATTTAATTGCACTATCAGCACAGTTAACTAAGACAGCATTCGCCCACTCATGGTTGGAATAGTCATACCACTTAGTATTAGCATCAGCAACAACTACATCCCCACTTGAATTATATGTAACAGGAATTAAACCCTGGTATAACTCAACATCAATTAAACTACCCGTAACAAAAAATAGACTACACTTTGTTTTTTTAGTCGCATTATCAATATATATACGCCAATTATTGTAATCCCAAGTACCTGTAGCTCCGTTATCACAAACTATTTTATCTACGATATAACCATCGTCCTTACCAGGTATTTCATTCGACCATTCACCATCTATATAACTAGCAATAAAATAATCATTCTTAATAAAGGGTTCAACAGTTGTTTCATACATAGTAGCTTCATTACTACTACTGAATTTTGAGTATGTAAAATAAATAATAGATATAGTAACTATTAAAAATAGTAAAATAAATGTTGAATATTTATAAACATCATTCTTATGTTGAGCCCACCAAAGCTTTCTTTTAAAATTCATTTAGATACACCACCTAACATGGTATATCTAGAGGATATCTTACTTAGTAGTAAAAATACCCCCCCCATTTTGTTTATTTTGTGTAAATAATATATTATTACCTAACATAAAATATCCTTCTTTCTATTTATGAACCAATAGTTCATATCCTATAAATATACTACCACAAAATAAACATTTTGCCAATACCCAAAAGTCTACCTCTGCTACACCTTAATAACTTAAAAATGAAGAATAGCAACTACTCTTCATTTTGTTTATTTTCTAACTTAACCAAGACTTCACGAGGTTTAGAACCATTGGCAGGACCTACAATACCACGTTCTTCAAGTAAATCAACTACCCTAGCGGCACGATTATAGCCTAACCTAAATCTACGTTGAAGAAGCGATGCAGAAACCTTACCAGTTTGAACAGCAAATTCAACGATTTGATCATATAATGGGTCTTCATAATCTTCAGGATCGCCCGATACTGGGTTATGATCATCATCTTTAGAAGGTGCCGTAATTGATTCATCATACTGGGCAACTTGTTCTTTACAAACATAATCAATTACTCTAGCGATTTCTTCATCAGATATAAAGCAGCCTTGAATACGAATTGGTGAGTTCTCACCCATAGGTAGATATAACATATCACCTTTACCTAGTAATTTTTCGGCACCAGTACAATCTAGAATAGTACGAGAGTCGATTTGACTAGATACGGCAAAGGAGATACGAGAAGGAATATTAGCTTTAACAACACCCGTAATAACATCGGTTGAAGGTCTTTGGGTTGCAACAATTAAGTGAATACCAGCGGCACGAGCCATTTGAGTAATACGCATAATTGAATCTTCAACCTCTTTAGCAGCAACTAACATAAGGTCAGCAAGTTCATCGATTATAACAACGATATAACCCATATGAGTCATATTAGCTTGGGGATTATTATTGTTACATTTATCAACATATTCATTGTAGCCGGCAATATTTTTAACGCCAACTCTTTCAAATTCATTATATCTACGTTCCATTTCACTTACGATACGTTGTAAAGCCAAAGAAGCTTTCTTAGGGTCAGTAACAACGGGACATAATAAGTGAGGAACACCATTATAATTAGATAATTCAACCTTTTTAGGGTCAACCATCATAAGTTTTACTTCATCAGGTCGATAACGCATTAAAATACTAGCAATAAAGGAATTAATACATACCGATTTACCAGAACCAGTAGAACCCGCTACTAGAAGATGGGGCATTTTGGAAATATCAGCTGTTTGAACACGTCCCATGATGTCTTTACCTAAAGATACTAAAATATTAGCTTTTTGTTGGGACTCAGGAATATTTCCTAGGACTTCTCTAATTTTAACTGCTGATATAACTGGGTTTGGTATTTCGATACCAACCGTATTCTTACCCGGAATTGGGGCTTCTATCTTAATACTTTTAGCGGATAATGCTAAGGCAATTTCTTTATCTAAGCTAACTATCCTACTTAGTTTAGTACCAGCAGGAATATGGATTTCAAACTGAGTAACGGCAGGACCAACATGGATTTCGACAACCTTACCATTAATACCAAATTCTTGTAAAACACGTTCTAAAATAACTTTGTTAGTTTTAATAAACTCCGTTGAGTTTTTCTTACCATCATTTTTAGGTAAATCAAGAAGATTTATACTAGGTAATTTATAGTTACTATTTTGTAGGCCGGTAATGATTGGTTCCTCTACTCTTTCTGGAGTAACATGTTCTGGCATACTTTGAGCACTTGTAATAACGGGTTCTTTAGGTGTACTAATAGTATTGGAATGATTTTTTAACTCTTCGACACTCGTAATAACGACCTTAGAGTTATCTTCTTCATTATGAATTGTGGCATTAGATATAGGAACTTCTTCCTCTTCGTCATCATCATCGTCATCTCTCTTATGAGAAGCAAAGTACTCTTTTATAGAGTCCCAAACCTCACTAAAATTAATATCAAATAATAGTACTAAGCCAAAGATACTTGATACGCCAACAACAATCATAGTACCAATAAACCCAAAGAATTGTACTAATATACCACTAACTAAAGCCCCAATAAAACCTCCACCAATGGCAATACTACCTTGACCACTTGATAAAATAGGGCCAGTACCATTAATAGTTGAAATACGTTCCATGTAATTATCTTTAGTGGCGTTAATTACACTAGTAAGATTAATATTTGTTTTAATAAAAGTATAATGTGCTAAGACTAAAATCATTGTAAATAAGATATATAGTCCTACTAACTTAGAACTAAAGAACTTAGGTAATTTTCTTTTAATAAGCATCATAGTACCTAAATAAATAAGTAATAATAAAATACCCCACCAAAATTCTCCAACTAAGAACATGGCAAATTTTTTAATAAAAGCTCCAACAATACCAAAACCAAAACCAATAATGCCAATTAGAACTAAAATAAGACCAGTTAATTCAACGCTATATTGAAAACTACTAGTTTCATCTGTTTTTCTTTTTTTCTTTTTTGCCATATTTACCACCATATTAATTATATCCTACTTTCTAATATTATGCAAAAGATTTACTTATTTGTTGACAAAGTTAGATACTTATACTTAAGAAAAGAGTGCTTATACACCCTTTTAATAAAAAATAAAACTACTTAAAATAATGGCTAGTAAAATGTATAAAACGATTATAAATAAACCACTATTATTTTGAGGGGATGCCTCACTATTATTACATTTCTTCATAATTTTAGATAAATGCCCCAACAATGATTATAAGTAAAATAAATAATACTAAGATGATAGCAGGACCCATGCAGCCACAAGCACCGTTATTCATAAATCATTCCTCCTTTATTTGTATTCATTATATTTTATGGCTCTAGAATTTTTTTGTGTATGTAATTTAAGCTAAAAATCCTTATAATCATGTTAAAATTGTGTAAAGTTCCCTATTTTTTTGAAAAATAAATGCTATAATAAGAAAGAAGGAGAGATAAAGATGAATAAATATTTAAAAAAGACTATAATCATAGGGGCTGTTAGTTTATTTTTGGTTACTGGTTGTGGTAATAAGGAGATTGCTAAACTTAGTAATGGAGATGAAGTTGTCGTTGAATTAAAGGATAATACTAAGATAAGTGTTAATGATTTATATAATTCTTTAAAAAATCGTTATGGTTTAGAAGTAGTTGTTAATATGATTGATAAAATTATTTTAGAAAAAGAATATCCTAATGATTTAAATGCTGCTAAGGAATCTGCTGAAACTACGATGAAACAACTTGAGGAACAATATGGTGATAAGTTAGAAAGTGCTATTCAATATTATACTAGTTATAATACTAAGGAAGAGTATCAAGATGGTTTATATTTAAATTATTTACAAGAGAAAGCTGTTACTTCTTATGCTAAAGCGCAAATAAAAGAAAGTGAGATTAAGAAGTATTATAAAGATTCTATTAAACCAGATATTAAGATTTCTCATATTTTATTTAGTGTTAATTATGATTCTAATGCTTCAGATGATGATAAGAATAAAGCTAAGGAAGACGCTAAGAATAAAGCTAATGAAGTTTTAGAAAAGTTAAAAGGTGTTTCTAAAGATGAGTTACAAGCTAAGTTCAGTGAGTTAGCTAAAGAATATAGTAATGATGAGTCTACTAAGAATGATGGTGGTAATTTAGGTGTTATTAATACTGATACTTTAGGTTCTAATTATACTAAAGTAGTAGATGCTGCTTATAAGTTAAAAGATAATGAATATACTACTGAGGTTGTAGAATCAGAACTTGGTTATCATATTATTTTAAGAACAGAAACTAAAGAAAAAGCAAGTTTAAATGATGTTCGTGATACTGTTTTAGATACTTTAGCTAATACTTATATTTCTAGTCATAGTGAGGCTTCTATTAAAGCAATGCAAGAACTTAGAAAGAAATATGATTTAAATATTACGGATAGTGATTTAAAGACAAGTTATACTAACTACATTCAAAATTCTTTATTACAAGCTCAAGAATCTAAATCAAGTAGTTCAAAATAAAAAGGCCTAGGTTAAGCCTTTTTTTCGTGGGATAAATTTTCGATTGTCTGGTAGTCGTAGCCTTTACTTAGAAGTTTATTTTTTATTTTGTATTCTAGTTCTCTACCCTGGTATTTCTTACTTAGATTAAGGTATGCTTTATCATAATCTTTAATAATATTAGATTTATCATCTTTAACTTCTAAATTATCTAGACACTGGGTAATATCTTCTTTGAAATAACCTTTATTTAATAAATCGTTTAGTATCTTTAACTTGTAGTTTTTTGAAGAACCTTTATAGTCATGCTTATTTTTCTTAGTTATATATTTGTTAATGTTGTTAAGCCAAGTATTATGATCTACTAAGTTAAGATAATAAGATATAGTATTACTATCAAACCCCATAAGTTCTAGTTCTTTAAGTATTTTGTTGTAGCCTTTATTGTTGAGATTAATTTGGTCATTGATATAACTAGTGATGTATTTTTCGTCGTTTAGATAGTTTTCTTCATATAATTTAGTTATTACTTTATCTATAATATTACTAGGATAATCACTTAGGTACTTAGCCATTTCGAACTTAGTACGCATCTTAATACTTAAGTATTTTAAAGCTTTATAATAAGCTTCATAGTAAGTATTTTCTTCTAAGATTAGCTTTTTAGTATAATCATCTAGTTCTTTAATAATTAGTAAGTCGTATTTTAAAATTAGTTCGTCATAGATAGTGATTATCTCTTTATTTTCTAACGTAATCTCGTAAGTATTTTTATTTTTTTTCGTATATTTTATTATTTTCATAGGTAACCTCGGGTTAAATATATCATATTTTGGTTAGAAAAAACAGCCTTTATTAGCTGTCTTAATCTTGATATAATTGTTCTATTTTAAAGAAGTCTTCGTTAACTTCAGCAGTAAAGGTATCTCTATCGAGCCTTTTTATTTTATTTTCTAAGTCACTAGGGTTTAACATGAATACCAAAGAACTATAAAGTAATAGTTCATCGATACAAGTAAGGCCTAGAGACTTTAGGTACTTAATATTTTTACTTACTATATCCCAGTTTAACTCTAAATTACTTAAAGTAGCAGGATCAGTACTTAGAAGTTCTTCATAAACATAGGAAGAAACTCCTAAGGTTTCTAATTTTTCTTTCATTTGCGACCTCCTATAAGTGGTTCATTAACTATTGTTTTAATATACTCTTTCATATTGGCAAATTCTTGGGCAGTAATCTTGGAATGATAAGTAATACAAAATAATAATAGTTTATCAGTACTAGGGCTCATATTACTTAAAGAAGCATATAATCTTAGAACTTTAAATCTTGAGATAATAACACCACAAATATTATAAGCATTATTACTAACTTTGTTATTTTGTTCTAAATATGTAATATATGGATTATTAATCTTAGTAAAATCATAAGTAACATTATTATCTTTAATTTTATCTTCAATTTCTTTAGTAGTATCGACATCAAATACTTGAGGAATAATAGTGTTAGTACGTTCTAAGGCATTGGTACTATTAATACCTAGAGTATTATCTTCTAAGTTAGATATTATATTACTTAGGTTATTATGGTTTCTTTTACTTTTATATTCTATCTTATTATTAGGGTGTGATTCATTATATTTTTTAACATAGTATAGGCGATATAACATTGGACTATCATAACATATACAAAATCTAGAAATATTACTTAGTAAGTAGTCTAGTTCTCCTACTTCGATAAAGGCATCAATAGTAGATAATATCTCAGTAGATTTTAGGCCACTTAGTTTAAAATTCTTAGCTAGTTTATCTTTTTTAATACCATATAATTCTAAGGATTGAACATTATTTTTTAAAGTACTATGAGGATATGTAAAAAAAGAAGGACAAGTACTATAAGAATCATGAATATTGTATCCTAGAGTTTCAATTAAGTTAATGTTTTGAACAAAGTCTTTAAAGGCACTTTGAATAGGAATGCTGTCTTTTTCTAAGTTAGATTTGATACTATTACGTTTACTAATAAAGATATTGGGAGTTACTTGCATTAGTTTAATAATAGAGATACCATATTTATTAGAAAAATCTTCTAAGTAGTTAATAATCTCACTGTTGCAACCACAAAGGATAGTTAAAGTTTTACTATTCATGTTTGTTGGTAGTAATAAGTGTTTCTTTAAGAATTCAAAGTTATTTATTAAATCTTCTTTAGAGACACTATGTTTAAATTCATTTATTACTTCGTTATTTAGATTATCTATGTCATAACCATATTGAGTAAATACCTTTAAAAGTTCTTCTTTAGTAATTAACTCTGTTTGAACTTTATTATAAGTACGGTGAGTTCTTTCAGCCATTACTTGTTTTAGTTCATAGTTATAAGCCTCAATATTTTGTTCTATGATTAACTTATATATATGATTATTACGTTTAAAGACTTGTTCATCATCTTGATTATATTCTTCTTTATTTTCTAAAAAATTAGAAATTATAGTCATTAACTCAGGGGTTATGTAATCAGTGGGAGTAAGATTTTGTAACTTTGTAATTATCTTAGTTAAAGTATCACAATCATCAACTATTTTAGTATATCTTTTATATTTACCTTGATATATATTTTGTTTTTCTATAAGTTTGTTTATTATAATTTTAGTTATATTGGCATTTCTAATTTGGTTTAAAAGATCACTTGGGTATGTTAAGACGGGATTATCTTGGAATGCTTGTAAGACTTTCTTGATACTAGAATATTCTTGGATTTCTTCAAAAGTTAAATTTAATTCAGCAAGGCGACCATCAATTTCTAATAAGCCGTAGTTAGTAGATTTAACTATCTCGGCTAGTTCTTGATATCTCGAATAGTTAGCAAAATAATCATCGCTTTTTAAAAATTCTCTAATATTCTTAGTACTGACTTCAAGGTCTTTAAAGATTTCAACTAATTTATTTAAATTCATTATCTTGTCCCCCTTCTAGCTTGTTTATGACCATTATTAATAAAGCATTCCATTCTATCATAGTAATCTTGATAGATTTTTTCTTGGTTGGCTTTTAAGTCTTGGATGTATTTTGAAATTCGTTTATCTTCTTCTTGTTTACTTAGTTTTAGAGATTTAATGGAAGCAATATTGTTAGATATACTAGTTAAGAGATTATTTAAAGGTAGTTGAATACGTGGTGTTTTAACATAATTATAAATATCATATTCACTTTGTTTAATACCCCAAGTTAAAATGGCATAAACTTGATAGTTATTTGGTAGTCCTAAATCTAGGGGACTTATTGGTTGATATAATAAGCGATTATTAGTTGTTCTAATACGGCGCATTGGTGTAGCATGATGGCTTCCATCTAATACTGCTTCGGATTTTCTATGAAAGAATGATCTATTCTCCCCACTATCGATTTTAAGACGATTGATTAAAGAATTAATACCTTCAATATCTCTTAATTTGATTTGGCTTTTGGTGACAGAATCGTTGTAAATATAATCTTCCATATAAGTATTTTTAGAATCATTATCATATAAATAAAGCATTATAACATTATCACTAGTTTTTCCTATCATGTTATCAGTTTTAGCTTCTAGTTCATCTTCAACTTTCATGGCCTCAACTGATTCTAGTTCTTGGATTAAGGATTCTAGAAAACTATAAACAAATTCTTTTTCTTCTAAGGTTTCCGCACTTAAATAGTCTTCGTAGTATGACTTAACTTTACTTTCGATATCATATTTCTTACAGAAATCAACACTTAATCTAGGACTTGCAGAGCATAAGGCTTCAGCACTACTTAAACTAGTGGTATCATCTTCAGCACTAAAATCATTTTGCTTTAAGAACCCTAGGACACTATTTAGTAAGTTTTTCTCTTCAACGGTTAAGGTCTCGCTTTCTATATCATAGTTTTTAATGATAGAAGTTATTTTTTCAAATATTTCTTGGTGGTCATGCTCTAACTTAATGACTTTAGCTTCATTTTCTTTAATACTACGTTGTTCTTCTTCAAACTCATTATATAGTTCTTTAGCTATAGTATAGTTTTCTATAGTATTAGTTAGATAGTTAAACTTAGTTTCATTATCCATAGAAGTATTTTTTAGATATTCCATATCTTTTAGAATTAATAGTAAATTTTCTTTAGGATCTTCTAAAGTATATTCATGTCTAGGATTATCTTTGATAGTTTCAAAGTATTCATTGACATTAGTTGGATAGCCATTCTTAATTAAATAGTTATTATTTTCTAAAATGCTATCAATGTTTACTAGTAGCATTTCTAATTTCTTAGGATCAAAGGTAGTAACTTTAAGGTATTCTTTGAATCCGGTATCTTTAATAATGCCTTTCTTAGAAGCAAGTTTCTTGGTAGATTCTTTTTTCTTCATGCTATTTATTTTTTGTTTAGAAACATTATAGTTACTAAACATAATTTGTTTTAGAAGTTCATTTTGTAGTTGGAAATCTTTGATACTATAGATTACTTTAGCTAAAAGATTAGATTTAGCAGTAGAATCAATTGGGGCATTTAAAATAGTTTCTAAGTTAAATAATCTTCTTAGGGATTTTACATCGATACTTTGATATCTAACTTTTTTAATAGTTAATTTAACACGATATATTCGATTATTAATATCATTTTTAACACTTTCAATATAATTGAGAGTTATTTCACTAGGAAAATAATTTATATGATATTTATCAGCTATTTTTCTAAGTATATTATAAGTTTCTTCATAATCATTTATATCTATTTCTTCTAGAGAATCATAAGCATCAGTTAGTTCATTTAAAAGATTATTATAAGTATTTAGGTTGGATTCAATACCCTGCTCTTTTTCTTCTAATTTTTTTATTAATATTTCAATCATTTCTTTATTATCCATATCTTAGTACCTCAATTATATTATACTATAATTTTCATTCTAAAAAAACTATGTATTCATGTCATTTCTATATATGCTAGTATAATTAAGCCTTTATTCAATTTTTCAAGTGTTCACCCATAACTAAACGGATATAATTTATATAACCATTTGGTATTAAATAAGCGTATAAAAAAATCTAACTGGGTAAAATAATTAATGAAGTGGAGTATCTGTTATGAACCTAGATAGACTAAAGGAAATTCGAGAAGATAGAGATTTGTTGCAAAAAGATGTTGCCAGTGTATTAAGTATTAGCCAAGTTCAGTATTCTAGATACGAAACCGGACTTAGATTAATGCCGGTTGACAAACTTGCAAAGCTAGCGCAATTTTATAATGTATCAATTGATTATTTATTATATCTTACTGACCAAAGGAGACCTTACCCTAAAAGTATAGTTAATAATAAAGATTCTTAATGTAATTTATTTATATCAAATAAGCTATAGAAATATAGTCTTTTTATTTTCAGAAAAAACTCTATCTAACTAGATAAAGTTTAGCAATCTTTTATTTAAGATAGTTTAAATATATTAGTCTCTTCTATTTTAAAACTAAGTGAACGGAATTGAACGGAACTGAACGGAAACAATTATCTATAATATATTACATTTGCAACCGAGCTCATTTATTACTCGCACCACCTAGAAGCGATTAACATTTACATATAATATATAGCATTTATTACACTAATAGTCAATATATATATTAAAAAAAGAAACCAACAAGGTTTCTAAAAATCATCTCTACTTCTTAAGAATGGAGGAATATCGATATCACCATCATCATCTTCATCATTCTTAGTATTATAACTACTCATACTTGGATAGTCATCATCAAAAGCTTGATTATTGTCATCAAATCCTGTAGCAATTACAGTAACAATAACTTCATCATTTAAGTTTTCATTAATAACAGCACCAAATATAGTATTGATATCAGTCTTAGCTGCTCCTCTTACGACCTCAGCAGCATCTTCAGCTTCAAATAAAGTTAACGAGTTACCACCAGTAATATTAATAATGGCATCAGTAGCACCATCAATTGTGGTTTCAAGTAGTGGACTTGCTACAGCTTGTTTAGCCGCTTCAATGGCTCTATTTTCACCAACACCAATACCAATACCAATAATAGCATTACCACGTTTAGCCATAATTGCTTTAACATCGGCAAAGTCTAAGTTAACAAGACCAGATACTGCAATTAGGTCTGATATTGATTGAACACCTCTTCGTAAGACATTATCTACTTCTTTGAAGGCTTCAATCATAGGAGTTGTTCTATCGATTATATCTCTTAATCTATCATTTGGAATGACGATTATAGTATCAACATGTTTTCTTAATTCGTCAATACCTACTTCGGCTTGTTCCATTCTCTTCTTACCTTCAAATTTGAAAGGTTTAGTAACGATACCTACCGTTAGTGCCCCTAGTTCTTGAGCAATTTCAGCAACTATTGGAGCAGCACCAGTACCTGTTCCACCACCCATACCGCAAGTTACAAAGACCATATCAGCACCTTGTAAGGCTTCTTCAATATCTTTCTTACTTTCTTGAGCCGCTTCTCTACCAATTTCCGGATTAGCTCCAGCCCCTAAACCTTCGGTTAAAGTTTTACCTATTTGTAATTTAGTTTCTGCTTTACTAACATTTAATACTTGTAAATCTGTATTAGCAACAATAAATTCAACCCCAATAACTCCTGATTCAATCATTCTATTAACGGCATTGCATCCACCGCCACCAACACCAATTACTTTAATTTTTGCTATTTGATCTACTTTTGCTTCGTACATATTATCTCTCCTTATTTAATCAAAGAAATAGCCGAATACTTTTCCAATTACTCCATTACTTGATAGTTCTTCCCCATTGGATAATTTGCTAAATTCTTCTTGTTCTTTTATATTTAATAATGAATATTCTCTATTTTTTAACTTTTGATTATAATCATACCATTTTATTAGTCCCACTACACTAGAATATATATTATTTCTAACGCCTAGTTCATGAATATTACCAAGAGTAACATTTTTACCAAAAATACTTTCGGCTACTAAGTTAAAATCTTTAGTCTCTGTTACTCCACCTGTAAGTATTATATAACTAATTTCTTTTTTTGTTAAGATGTTTATTTGCTTTTTTGCTAAGTTAAGTATTTCTTTTAGTCGGGATTCAACTACTTCACTTACTTCGTATTGATTTATACTGATGTTTTTTTCTTCTTTATTTTTGATATTAATGGTTTCAGCAGATATTGCCATTCGTTTATGGGCTAAGGCAAATTCTTCTTTGATATCTTTAGCTTTTTCTTTATCTATTTTATATATGTAGGCAATATCATTAGTTACGTTAGACCCTCCTAAGTAGGTTGTGGAGGTATTAGTTAGAACACCTTTATTGATTATTGATACACAGGTGGTTTGTTCACCAATGTTTATGATGGCTCCAACTTGTTTATCAAATTCTTTATTTCTAAATTGAAAGTAGTCGCCTATAGAAGCGAAGGCTATATCAACAACATCAACATTTATTTTTTCTAAGCATTCTAAGTAGTCATAGACTTCACTTTTTAATGCACTTATTATGACAGTTTTTACTTCAAGAGTTTTACTGATTAGGTTTTTAGGGTCTAATACTTTGGTACCATCTTCTAGGGTATAGTTGATTGGCATGATGGTAACTAGTTCCATGTTATCTTGAACGACATGGTAAGCACTTTTTTTAACAGCGGATACGATATCTTCGGCAGTTATGATGCCATCTTCTGATTTTACATCGATTCTTCCTGTACCTAGAGTGAATTCAGCACTACTGGAAGGTACAATTACTAGGGTTTTAGTAACTTCAAAACCTAGTCTATCGTTAATATCTTTAAATAGTTCTTTTAATTTGTTTGCTAATTCTTCTTTATTAATTATTTTACCTTTTTTAATTGTGTTATTAGGAATCGTACTTACGCCTAAAATATTTAGCTTTTCTCCTACTGTTTCTGCTACTACTAACTTTAAGGCATTTGCGCCAATATCTAAACTAGCCATTATCTTACGCATAAGTATCCTCCCTACCTTATAGATAATTATACTAAATTTTTTTCTACTTTTCAATTGGAAAGTTGACTAATGTTTTACCAATATTTTACTTTTTCTTCACTCTAGGTAAGTTTTTAAGTTTCTTAAGGTTTAGGAGAAAAAATTCTACTTTTTTCAAGTAGAATCTTTGTTGTTATTTTTCTAAAGTTTCTTTAATCTTTTGAACTTCTTCTATAGATAAGTTAGTAATCTTAGCTATTGTTTCAATATCAAGATTATTCTCTAAAGAATTTTTAACAATTGCTTTTTTTTCTTCAAGACGACCTTCAAGACGGCCTTCAAGACGACCTTTATTCTCACCAGTCTCGGCAGCTAAAGCCATGTCAGTATTATATACTTTTTCTTGTTCTTCTTGCTCGTTAATATACATTAAATTACTATATTGATTTGAATAATTTTTCATAAAGAAAGCCACCTTACTAAGTATTGGATCATCACCTGCTAGCATTTTAGTTTCCTTAATACTACTACTAACTAACATTTTTAAGGCTCTATATAACCAATTCCTAGTTTCATTATAAGCAATTTCTTCGACATTTTCAAGATATACAAAAACAAATTCAGGCGTATATTTCATTACTTTATTAGTTCGGTTGCTTCTCATGGCAAAACCTTCCGTAAGATAATCACAATCAGCTTCATATTTGCCACGAATAAAGTTCACTTGAATAAGTCTTAGCTTCTTATAATTTTTGCCATCAACTTCTTCACTTATAACAATACGAAAAGCATAGTTAGTACCTTTAATAACATTACCAGTGGAAAAACTTGAATAAGCTTCGACATCAATAAGAAAATTATCGTCAACATGTAATAATAAATCTGTTATCATTTTCTTACTGCTGTGTTGTTCAAGTGGTAACTCAGCATCAACAAAATAAGATGCTTCAATACTTTTGGGATTAATATCAAGTAATTCGATTAGAATTTTATTAATGAATTCTTTATATGTTTTACAAACAGCTTTAAAAGGGCGGTCATAAATCAGTGGAATTTGATAATCCGGATTGATTTTCTTATATTCTACAATATTTCTCGTCACAACTTTAGTCTCGTTTATTATACTGTCGATCATTTTATCACCACCCTTCTCCATAGATTTTTTACTAGTTTTTTCATCAAAACCTCCGATTTTTCTAAGATGGAAAAATTCTATCCCTCTACTACTCTTTATTACCGGAAAAGGGCCAATTTTCTTTTTTTTCTTTGCATTTTTGGCAAAGTTTTTTCAAAAATGTCAAAATTTGACATAAATTTGACATAAAACAAACAAAATTGGCAATAAAAAAAGAAGAAAGTACATTCTTCTAAAATATAATTTTTACTTCTTAATTAGATAGATAATTTTACCTAGTAAATTAGTTGGAATAACAAACGCCCCTAAAAGTTCTTCAACATAACCATTAAAGCCCTTCTTAAACTCATAAACACCATAATCTTTACCTTGAGGATTAAATAAATCTTTAATACCATAGAAGTTATATCTTGAATAGTGATTATCGCAAGCATAACTAATGATTTCCCATTGTAAGCGATATTGGCCACAGAAACTCATATATTCATCATAAGAGCCACTGAAAAGATATACTACTTCATCACCCCAAAGGATAAACATTGCAGCCGATAAAGGAACAATGTTGCCCTTCTCTTTTTTTATGGCTTTGGCTTCTTCAATTCTTTTAGTATTACTTTTAACTTCTTGTGCTAGGGATAACTTACGATTTTTATTAGAAGGTGAATCACTAAGGGTTATAATGCGTTCGTTAGCAGCTTCAATTTCTTTTTCTAAGTTAGCGATGTATTTATCACAATCTAATTCACAAATATAGAAAACAACTTTATCTTTAAAAGCCTTGTACATATCTTGATAGTACTTTAAAGTTTTATCTTTAAACATGCGTCTAGCGCAGGTATCTTCAGTTACTTTCTTAAATAAAGGAAGTTCTTCAAGGGTTAGTTTTCTAACGTTTAGTAAGTATTTATTTAAAGTTTTATTGATATTATTTCTGGTATTTGGTTTGAAGGTTTTAAATAGTTCTTCTTTAGTTTTGCCTTTGATATCTAAGCAGTAGTTCCATTTTACTTGGGTATATTCACCAATATAGTGGTACCCTAAAGTAAGAAGAGATTCTTTAACACTTAAATTATTTATGCCACCTTCAACTACTTTACCATCGGTATCTCTTTGCTCACTAACAATATAGGGATCAATATATAATCTAAAGCCTTTCTTACTCTTAATAAATTTCTTAATTTCTTTAGTAAAAAATTTAAGAAGTTCATTATTAGAATAGTCCATTAAAAAGCCTTTGTAAGCATTAAAAGTTTTATAGTTAAAATATTTAGATTCTTTATAGGCAACAAGGATAGATGCCGCAACTACTTTATCATTATCTTTAACTCCTACTAAGTAGACTTCTTCTTTATTATTTTTATAACGTTTTAAAGTTTCTAGAGATTGAAAAAAGTTTTTGCAAGATACTTCTTTACTAAAAGTATCAAATTCAGTTTCGGTTAATTCACAAAATTTCATAATAGTTCCTTTCTACTAGTCCCATTCATTATATCATATTCTATTTTTAATATGGGATATTTTTTGGGTTTTAATCATAATAAAAGAAGTTTTTGACACTTCTTATTATTTCATTTTTAGTTTGATAAATTTTTGATATTCACCATGGAAGAAAGTTAAGAATTTATTAACCTCGTCTAATGTGGTGATACTTGAAAGGCTTATTCTGATGGTTGTTGTGGCACGGGCTTTATCATTATATATAGCCATAACGGATGTTGATAGTTCGCCACTGGAACAGGCGGTGTTAGTACTTATATATACTTCGTGTTCTTCCATGGCATGAACGAAGCTTTCGGGTTTAATATTCATAAGACTGATATTTAAAATATGGGGAATAGAATACTTAGTTTGATTGATTTTAATATCTTTGTAATGGGAAATATCGTGAACTATCTTATCATTTAGGCGTTTAACGAAGGCTTCTTTACGATCTAAGTCGTTTAGGGCTAGGCGCATGGCTTTAGATAGAGCCACAATCAAAGGAAGCGGTGGTGTTCCTGGGCGGATATTATTATATCTTGTACTACCATGGATAATGGGAATTAGAGAGACTTTACTATTTTTATAAAGTAAGCCAATACCTTTAGGACCGAATATTTTATGACCACTCATAGATGCCATGTCGACATCAAATAGATTGATACTAACTTTGCCAAAGGCTTGTGTTAAATCACTATGGAATATCGTATTGGGGTTTTCTTTCTTAATTATTTGTCTAATCGTTTTTAGGGGTTGTCTTACACCTGTTTCACTATTTACACCACAGATACTTACTAAAATAGTTTCAGGTCTTATTTTCTTTTTTAAATCTTCAAAATCAATTAAACCGTCAGTATCGTTATTAACATAGCTAACTTGGAAACCAAGAGTTTCTAGGTAGTTACAAATAGCGTAGATTGATGGGTGTTCTAACTTGGAAACAATTAAGTGGTTACCTCTATTTTTATATTGTAACATGGCACCAATTAAAGCCATATTATTAGATTCAGTAGCGCCACTTGTATATATTACTTCACTTTCTTTAATATTAAGAAGCTCCGCTATTTGTTTAGTGGCACTATTTAAAAGAGCTTTGGATTTAACACCTAAGCTATGGATGGAATTGGCATTACCAATATAATCACGAGTTGCTTTGTTGTATGACTCTAAAACATCGTAACTAACTGGGGTTGTGGCTGAATAATCTAAATATATCATATAATCTCCTTTTATTTTTCAAATGTACTTAATAAATCATGGTAAAAGTCAGGTTCAATGGTACTAATGGCATTAATGGAATTTTCTAAAGAAGCTTTGAAGTTACCCTTTTCAAATAGCATTTCGGCTCTAGTTAGGCCAGCATCGACTTTGGAACTGGTGGTGCGGTATCTATTACCATAGACAACACTCATTTCAGCAAGATAACAGGTTTTAACAATTTCTTTTGAGGTATTATAAAGTTTTAGAACGAGATCACGGGCTGTATCTACTCTGATATTTAGAGTTTTAATAGATATGGGTTGACGTTCTAACTCTTTTATCATTTCTTTAATAGCGTTAGTGGCTTCGGCAAGTTCAACATAGTATTTTTTGGGAACCACTGGTAGTTTGTAACTATTGATTTTACTTTTAGCTTTAATTAAGATTTCTTTTATTTCGTCTAATTGTTCACGAGCACGGACTTCGTCTTCTTTTAGGCTGCCTAAGTTCTTTAGGGCATAGTCAAGTTTTTCTTCGACTTTAGATAGTCTTACGTTTAACTCTTCCATTTCTTTAGCAAGGCGCGAGTACGCAAATGATTTACTACGATGAGCAGTTATTATCTCATCATAGTCATGTTTGACACCTTTTAAGTCTTCTTTTAAGACATCTAGTATTTTAAAATCTTCGTCTTTTAAGTCATAACTATATTTAAAGTCTTTGGCTTTTCTTATTAAATCATTATTTATGCGTTCAAATTTATTAGTTTTAACTAAGATAGTACGAATGTAATCTTCAAATATTTTACGAGCTATCTTTTCTTTATCAAAATCATGATATAACCCGTCAAAATAATCCATAATAGTTTTAAGTTCAACGGTAGAGTCTTCAATATTTAAAACATTTAAGCGTTCCATGATATCAGTTATTTTTTTATTAGCTTCTTCACAGTTATATTCGATATTTAAATAATCTAAGTTATAGCCTTGTTTTCTTAGCTTTTCAGCTTCGATATAAACATCTTTCATACGTTTAGGAATAAGTTTAGTACTCATTAAAATGATGGAAGGTGCTTCTTCAATAACTAGTTCAAGGTTTCCTACAATAGTGTCTAGGGCTTTAATTATTTTATCAACACTTTGATAATCATTATTTTCCATATGAACTTCGAAAGCACTGAATAGTTTGTCGGTATTTTCAAATTGGAGTTCGACAGGAGCCATGATAGCTTGATATTCATTTTTGTTATTATTATATTTAGTAATGATACTACGATATTTAGCTTTTAACTTAGTAATTATTTCTCTATTTTTATCTTCACTTAGAGTTATGTCTTTGACTTCTTTTAGTAGGTAATTACTTTGAGTTTTAACATAGTAGATATCAAGTTCGGTTTTGGCTAGTTTAGATTTTAGGTCATGATATTTTTTATGATCGAATAGGTCTTGAATTTCTATTAGAGAGTCTGTTATCTTAGGAATTTCTTCTTCTTTGATCTTTTTAAAACGTTTTTGCCAATCGTCATACATTTCTTTCATGGTATCATTATTAATTAGATTTTCTACTTTGTTAAGTTCGGTTAAAATACCAGCGGATATGATTAAGTTTTTTTCTCTTTCTAAGTTATTTATGGAATTAAGATACTTAGTACGATCTTTTTTATTTATTATATTTAACACTACAATGATAATAATTATTGATACAATATAGTATGTAATTCCAATTAAAATAAAGGTCGTACTACTCATATTTTCACTCCTAGTCTAAAAATATTTTATCACAATTTGTAAAGAAAGGATATACTAAATTTTTAATATTTGGGTATGATAATGGTAGGTATGTAAAGATTGCTGATATTATGGATAAATTGTACAGTTTTATTATTCTATATGTTAATATATTTTACTGGTATTAATTTAAAGATATCAAATAATTATAATCATAAGTATAAATAAATTATTTATTTGGTCAATTATGTTAGGTGGTGTTAATATGGATGCAATGAAAAGAGTTGGCTTAAATACAAGATGGTACCGTTATCAAAAAGGTTTAACGCAAGAGAAGTTTTCAGAGATAACTAATTTTAAAATGGCTTATATCAGTGTTATTGAGAGTGGTAATGCAAACTTAACTTGTCGTAATATTGATGTTATAGCTAGATCTTTAGGTATTGATGTGGAGCTTTTATTTAGTGAGAAAACTGCAAATAAAGCCATAAATTTACCAATGAGAGTCTATATGTACAAAAAATAATCTGCAAGAGATTATTTTTTTTGACATTCTAGTTCCCCTATTAACTCGAATATTTCTTCTTCACTAAGACTTTTTCCTTTAAGGGTTTTGTTAATGGCTTTAACAATGTCGCTGGTTTTCGCAATATTGTTTTGAAGTCTTTCAAGTAGTGTGGCATGCTTACTATCTTGTTCTTCGTTATGTTTTTTAGTTAGTTCCTCGTACATGGTAAAGAATTTTACTTGGTCTAGGAAGATATAGGTATTGGAAGGATCAAGAAAATAGCCGTCAGGAATTGATTTAATTACAGATGAGGTGATGTAATTTTTAAAGATTAGATATGATTTATCGATACGGGAAGCTACGATATCATCAAACTTTTTATTAACTTTTTTTTCTTTATTTTTATTATATTCGTGAACTAGTTGTGCACAAACTTTTTGAGCTTCTATGTCTAGGCTCTTTTTAATTTTTTCTTCTAACATTTTAATTATTCTCCTTTAGTTAGTTATTGTTAAAATTAATATTAATATTTATTAATTAGAATTATATCTATAATTTTATCATTGGTCAATCACTTTAACACAAATTATGTCTTAAATAGCTTATTTTTGGTTTGAAATGAACTTTATAGATGAAAATACTGTATTTTTAGTAAGAATCATTTGACAAAAGAACATGAAATATGGTAGATTAATAATGCAATTATTTGGCAGTTTCTATATATTTTTAGGATGTGTTTATCCCGAGTTAGTGAATTAGTATCTAAGACTGCCTTAGAGAAAGTTCTAAGATAAACTCCCCCTAGAGGTATTGGAAAATCCTTTATTTGCAAATACAAAGAAAGGAGAATTATTATGGCAAGATATACTGGTGCAAGATACAAAAAATCTAGAAGACTTGGTTTCTCTACTTTAGAAAATGGTAAGGATTTAGCTAAAAGACCTTATGCTCCTGGTATTCATGGAACTGATAGAAGAAGAAAATTAAGTGAATATGGTGTTCAGTTACAAGAAAAACAAAAAGTTAGATTTATGTATGGTTTAAATGAAAAACAATTTAAGAAAACTTTTGAACGTGCTAGTAAAATGAAAGGTATTGCTGGTGAAAACTTACTTCGTTTACTTGAAAGTAGACTTGATAACCTTGTTTATCGTATGGGTATGGCAAGTACACGTCGTGCTGCTAGACAAGTTGTTAATCATGGACATATTATGGTAAATGGTGTTAAGGTTGATATTCCTTCATATACTTGCAAACCTGGAGACGTTATTAGTGTTAAAGAACAAAGTTTAAATCATGCTGCTATTAAGGCCGCTGTTGAAGCTACTTTAAACTATCCAGCTTTTGTTGAATTTGATAAGAATAAGTTAACTGGTACTTTCCTTCGTTATCCAGATAGAAGTGAACTTAACCAAGAAATTAACGAATCATTAATCGTTGAATACTATAATAGATAGTAACTTAGAACTTAGTAGAAATACTAAGTTTTTTTGTAGCAAAAAAAGAAGCCCTACTCTTCAGGCTCCATAGTTAAAACACTATAATTATCTAATTTAAGAGATTTTAAGATATCTCTAGCAATATCAATATTTAAGTTTTTAATTCTTTCAAAGTATTCATTATCAATGCCATTAAAGTGAATAATAAAGTCTTGAACCATGGTATTAACATATTCTATATCATCGAAGCCATAGATGCCTTCGGCATAGTTACATTTAGCACGCCTTAATAATCTAGTTTTTGTGATACTTAAATTATTCATAGCGTTAATTAGGATTTTTTCTAACTCATGAGGGTACTTAGTTTCACAGACTAAAGATACTATTACGTAATCACCAACGATATATGATTCAGTACCTAGTTTAGTAATTAATTCTTTTTCTAAGAGATCTGCTCTTAGATCGCTTGTGGCACCAAAGTTAGCATTAAGAAGTAATCTTAAGTATGTTAAAGTATCTAAGTCGCTATATTTTTTAAATCTTTTTTTAGGTATTTTATAAGATATTCTTATTTTAGGAATAGCAACATTACCAGTGATATCTTGTTCTTTATTAACAACACTTTCTTCTTCTTTAGCATATATTTTAATTGGATTTAAGTACTTAGGAATGTTTTTCTTACGCATAGTTTCTTTAACGAGGCTTACTATTTCATAAGGGTTAAAGTTACCAGTTATGACTAAGAACATATTCTTTGGATGATAGAAAGTGTTATAAACTAGTTTAATGTCGTTGGTAGTGATACTTTTAACATCTTCTTCGGTACCAGTTACAAGGAAGCGATGATTATCTTGGTGAAATAAGTTATTATTCATTTGGTAATATAGTTGTTGAGTTGGGCGATTGGCACCCATTTTTACTTCTTCAATAATTATGTCTTTTTCTTTGGCAATGGTTTTATCCGTAAAATAAGGGGTATAAACATAATCTAGTAAGTGAGTAACATCTTCTTTTAAGTTCTCTGTACCATAGACCTCGTAGGATGTATATTCGAATGTTGTAAAGGCATTGATTGATGCACCTAGTTTGTTGAAGTAATCATGAGCAGTGGTGTCCGCTGATTCATTAAATTTAACATGTTCTAGAAAATGAGCAATGCCATTGGGAACCGTGTATTCTTTATCCTTAACTTCGAACTTTGTATCAATACTGCCATATTTAACCGAAAGTGTGGCATAGAAGTTACTAACCCGTTCGTTAACCCATAAATAGATAGGAAGCCCGCATTCGCATTCGTCGTAATAAATTGTTTCACCTAATTTTTTAAATTCAATTTTCTTCATTTTCGTTCCCCTTTAACATATAGATGGTATTTAATTTAATTTTTTTAGCTAACGTTATAATTTCTTCTTTGGTAATGGTTTGTAGTTCTTTAGCGCGTTCTTTTAGTAATGGTGTACCTAGTTTAGAATTAAAGACATAGTTATCTAGTAAACCACTTGGAGTATCTTGACTAGATTTAACACTAGATAGTAAGGCTTTTTTAGCGTAATCTATATCTTCTTCGGTAAATTCACCCTTAACCATTTCTTTTAAGGCTTTAGCAATTAGTTTACTACATTTATCTTTGTACTTACTTTGAGTTCCTACATAAATAAGGAAAAGGCCATCTAGTTTTTGATACATGCTGTAGGTACTATAACACATGCCATTTTCTTCACGTAAGTATTTATTTAACTTAGTTGTTAGGGAGCCATTACCAAAAATGTAGTTAAAGACATGGATAACGTAGTTGTACTCTCTTTCGGTAAAAGTACTGGTGTTGTAGATTTGAATTAAGGTTGACTGGGTATATGAACCTACCTCAATTTGTTCTTTTACTTTGCGTACTGGTTTGTTATCAACGAAATAATTAAGTTTATCAGTACTTAGATAACGATTACGATAGTATTTATTGATAAGCATGTTTACTTCTTCCATATCTAAATTACCGATTACATAAATATCACAGGTACAGGTTTTAAGAAATTCATTGTAGTACTCAGCTAGAGTTTCAGGATCTATTTCTTCTAAATCTTTTAAGTAACCGATAGAATTAATGCTACTTGGACTATCTTTATCCATAGCTTTAAGGCTTTCTTGGATGGCGTATCTAGTGGCGTTTTCTTTTAAGGAAGAGATACTGGCACGAATACGATTTTTTATGATATTAAAAGTTTTGATATCAAATTCGTTATTAGTTATATTAGGGTTAAAAATCATTTCAAAAGGTAGTTCTAGTACATCTTTAAGATAGTTTTTATCACAGTACTTAGGATCTAGAAATTCTAAGATAAAGTTAGAAAATAAGACATTTCCTACTTTAGTGGTTACGGAATAGCAGCTAGCAGCGTATAAGTCTTCTAGTTTTTCAACCATGTTCTTACGTTTAGGGTATTTTTTACAAGTGTACCCTAGGTTTTCAACAAGAAAGTTATCTATTGTTACTTTAGATTTATCTAAGGGTTTAGAGAAAACAACTTCCATAAGGCAGCTTTTAAATTTATCGGTTTTAATGGTATATAGATTATAGTTTTCGTTTTTATATTTTTTGTATATCATAAAGTCCTCCTTTTATATTATGGTATAAATCTTATTAAATATGAAGAAAAAAGTCCAATAGTGAACTTTTTTTAGATTAATTTTCTTTTTGTTTAGTTATTACTGGCGAGAACCACTCTAAGATGTTTTCGTGAATTAGGGTTAGTTTGTTACCATTTAGACGGTATAGGTCGCAAGTTTCCGTTTTGGCATCGTAATTAGTTGTTAGATAGATTAAGTCATCATTGATGTACATTAAGCTACTTACATTGTCAGCTACTTTGCTATTTCTGATACCGTTATATAACATTAAGGTTCCCATGTTACCTTGGTAGTTTTTGATGTAATAAATAAATTCTTGAGATTCAGATACTTGGATAAATTTACTATATACTTGTTCATTTATGATGTGGTATTTACCATTGTAGATATATTTTAGGGAGTTGTTGTCGGTTTCATTAGTTAGGTAAACTAGGCCGTTAGTATAGTCAGTAAATAAGGTATCAAGTTCAAGGTTGTCTTCGATTAAGCTTGCGGTAGCCGCTTTTTTATTAGTTATTTTACTATAATATAAGGCTTTGTTTTCAGTATAGTAAATAGCGTCTTCTTCGCCATAGTAAACGTTGATGTTGTTACTTAGGTTTTCACTTATTAAAGAAGGTTTATTAGTATATTCCGTGTAGTAAAGACCATTTTTAGTACCATTATCAAGGGTGGTTTTAAATTCTTCGAACTCGGTATAGTTAGATAAATCTAGAGTTTTATCCCAAGTATTTTTGGTATAAACAATTTTTTTAGTATCGATATCATCATAGTATACTTTGTTAATGCCACTAGCAAGAAGAGTCATAGTTTCTTTATTTTGATAGTATAAGTCATACCCATTAATTACATAGTTTTTAGCGTATTCACGCATCTTGTTACGTTCACTAACTAAGGCGGCTGCTTCTTTGTTTTTTAAAAGTTCTTCTTTAGTTATAGTGCCGTTTTTTACGTCTTCTTCAGTATGCGTTACAAATTTTTTATCACTATCAGCTAGTGTGTCGGTTAAATTGTTATAGATGTTGTAGCTGTCTTTGTTTTTAATAGTATAGATAAATTTAGTAAAGTTGGTATTATAAGATAGCATTTCACTGATGTTAGTTAGAACTTTTTCGTTATTTGAGTCGGCAAAGGTATAAAGATAGTAATTATAAGTATTATCTTCGTTAGCAACAGAATATAGCATAGCTTTTTCGTCTTTACTAAGCTTAATGTCTTTATAAGATTTAGAGATAATCTCAGTTGAACCAATGTTGTAATTTTTTAATATAAGGTTAGAATTTTTATCATAAATTACGTAGTTACCCACGATATCTAGACAGTCAGTAGTCTTATTATCGATAAGATAATCAGCATTGTTTTTACGATTATAAATATGAAGTTCATTACTTTTGGTAATGTAGTAAACTGCTTTATCGTCGCTACTGAAACCATATTTAGTGATGTCTTCAGCAAGTTTTTTGCCTTCGCCACCACTGGTAGTATCTAGTAAGAATAAAGCATTGTTGTGGCTATAAAGTAAGTATCTAATATCTTTATTAGCATAGACAATGTTGGCATCAGTTATAGTTGTTATATCTTTTTTCCCCGAGCCACTTTTAGTTATAACCATTAGTTTATTATTAGCGTCTCTAAATACTAGAGGGTAATCTGGGGTTATATTAGTTCTAAAAAGACTACCTACTAAAAGTAAAATTATAGTTAAAAAGAAAATGCCAAAGACAATTAAGTATGTTTTATTCGATTTAACGATATGGTTAGTAGCAATTTCTTCTTCGGTTAGGGCTAAATTTTTTATTTCTTTCTTTTTTTTCATATAAGGTACCTCACTTCTTTATTATCTAAAATTAGTAATGTTTAGTCAAGTTATTTTCTATTTCTTGATATTCTCTTAACAAGAATTCGTCGGTCATGCCAGCTATGTAGTCAATTACCACTCTACTATTGGATGTATTATTCTTATATTCTTCACACATATATTTATAGAAGTAGATGTAGAGGTGGCTTTCTTGGTTTTTGGTTTCTAAGTCTTTTAAGTAGTAGTTAAAAATGGTACGAAACATGTGGTCCCAAGTAGCTAGTTGTTCTTGGGTGTTAGCTTTGTTGTAGATATATTCGTAGTTGAATTTTTTGAGTTTTTTTAAGGCCTCGAATGTTTTTTTACTCATGGCTATGTATGGTTTGTTGTAGCTGTTTTCGATTATATCTAGAACAAAGTGGTTTATGATGTTTCTATTATCGGGTCCTAGGATATCTATAATATCTTTTGGGATATCGCGACGAGATAGTTTATGTAGTCTTAGGGCATCTTCGATATCGCGGCCTAGGTAGGCAATTATGTCGCTTATTCTTACGACACAACCTTCTAAGGTCATTGGGGTTAAAGTAGTGTTAAAACCTGGTATTTTGTAAGTATTATTATACTCCGTCATGAAGTCTTCTTTAGTTTTGTTTTTTGGTTTATAACATTCTAATTCTAGTTCGCCGTTATGACACATTATAGCATCTAGAACTTGAAGAGTTAGATTATCACCATGCCCTTGGTGGTCAATAAACATAAGATTTCTAACACTTTGAACGTTATGGTTAAAATAGCCCTCTCCTACTTCTTGGCTAATGCGATTTAATATGGCTTCTCCAGCATGGCCGAATGGGACATGTCCTAAGTCATGACCAAGGGCAGCAGCTTCGATTAAATCTTCATTTAAATTTAAGGCACGGCCAATGGTTCTGGCAACTTTACTAACCATTTGAACATGGATAATACGTCTAGTTATATTGTCATTTTTAACATTACTATATACTTGGGTTTTATTGATGTATCTAGTGTACGCTAGAGAGTAGATAATTCTATCAGCATCATGGAAAAATGGTGGACGAATGTCTTCGACTTCAGGTTTAAATCTAAGGGCCTCGTTGTTTTTACATGCATAACTACTTAGATTTTTATCTTTGTTCATATTATTTTTTATTTCTTCTCTATTCATAAGTAACTCCTGTTAATATATTTTATCATATTTATGGGGTTTGGGCTAGTGGGTATGGAAAAAGCCAATGCTATGTAAGCATTAGCTCAGAGTGTTGACAAACTACCTATTTTAAAAAAAAATGATTTTTTAATAAATCAAAGCGAGTTAAATTGTCTAAAAAAAGCAAATATTAGGTACATAATCCCTAAAAAATGCTCTTTTTTATACTTTAGTGTGAAAAATATAAAAGGCTGTGACAAAGCCGATTTGAAAAATTGACTTTGTCAACAGCCTGAACCTAGTATTTTTTCTTACTAGGTTATTTTTAATTTTTTTGTTTACTTACTCTTCTTAATACCAATGTAGGGTAATCTTTTCTTGAGATTCCTTTTTCTGACATTTCAATTAAAGATTTTTCTGCTTCTGCATCTTTTTGAGAATCAATAGTAGAGCAAAATGAATCATGTTCATCTTTATTGTAACTTCTAACTTCAAATGACTCTGTATCTGTTTCATATATAGTTGAATATAAATCATTATTTTCAGTATAAACTTTTTCAAATTTACCATCTTTATAATAATAGTACACACCGTCTATACAATAGAAATATTTTCTATATCCACGCTTTTCATCATAATCATCTTCATATGGTCTTTCATATGCAGTTATTGATGTGCTAGCTGGTAATGATTTTAACAATTTTTCATTATAATCATAAATGTATGAATGCACTTGATCTTTAAATACCATAACATCACGAAAGAAATCAATAGTATCAAATGTATGATTACTTACAAATTCGACATCTGTATCAACATACTGCCAATTATGCAATTTAGCCAGTTCATGTTTTTTGCCATTTTTTAAAGAAAAGTATAATACTTCAGAGTCTTTTAAACTGCTATATTTTCCATATTGACCACCAACACTAATTTCATCATACTCAACGGGAATTATGATTTTACCTAAATGCATTAATCCCTTTTTGTTATTTTGACTAAGTATAAAATAATATTTTGCTACATTGCTAATACTATCATATTCTGGTGGAATAATTTCATCATGTCTACCATCTGCAAATAATAAACCACATTTCCCATTTTTTTTATAAGTTAAGGCATTATCAAAATCTTCTACTATTTCACAATTAGTAATATTTGGTTTAAATGGATTATATGAAGATGCTTTGCCAATATCACAAAGTCCATTACTATATAGAGCAAAATAATTATATCCTAAAAAATCTATATCATCATATTTAGGTTCTATAACTTGATTATGATATGAACCACCAATGAATAAACCAATTTTTCCATCTTTTTTTAAATATAATCCACCTCGAGCTATTTCAATTTCATCATACTTTGGTGGCAATAGTGTAGATACTTTAGCTCCCGTTCCTGCCTTACGAATTTTATTATTTATTTCAGAACTAATAACACCATATTTACCATTTTTTATTATTTCAAAGAAGAAATCTCCATGATAGTCATCACCATTTTTATACATATACTTTATTTCATCTGCATCTGTTGAAAGTAATAATTCTTGTGCTTCTGTATTATAAACATAGATTTGATTTTCTTTTTTACAATAAGCTATATTTTTGTTATTTTCATCAAGTGTAATTTCATCAAAAGTACCACTTTTTTTATCTTCCTTATCATCAATACATACAAAATATTTTTTATTATTTTTAGTATAAACAATAATATTATGTAATTTTTCAATATTATCAAACTCTATTGGTGTTATTAAACTTGGGGTTTTATCATAACAATTATGAAAGTAAAGTCCCTTTTTACCATTAATTGTTACAACCAAATATGTATCGTTATATTTACTAAAAAGGAATTCTATATCATCTAGTGGCATATCAAATATGTTTGTAGGTTTTCTACATGCATAACTGTCATGTAAATGTAGTTTCACATCTATAGGTGACTTTAATGCAGTAAGATCATAACTGTGAAATTCTTTCACAACCTCAAAACCATCAACAAGTAATCTTTCATTTAAAGCATCAAAAATTCTTACTGTCTTTCTTTTATTCCAATTGTTTTTTTCATTTGATTCTTCAATCGTTTTCTCTTGATAATAGAATTTTCCATGTGTATCATAAATAGTATAATAATCGTCCATATCACCAATGATTTGATTTGTCTTAATATTTAATAATCCTGTTTTTCCAGTAACTGATTTTATATAAGCAGTATTATTAATTAATACATCAATTTCATAGGTATTTTTTTCTTTAACAATAGCACTTGTCTTTTTCATTATCGTCTAACACTTCCTTTAGTTTTAGTTAACATCATAGAATCATGTTCTTGACTTAACTTAATTAATTTATCTTTATCAACATAAATAACTTTACCACCTCTTGGATTTATTTTATAATCTCCAAATACAGCCCAAATAGCCTCAAGTTCTTTATAAGGCATAGAGGCTTCACCATCAGTAAAAATTATTTTATTATCTGCTTCTTTAGAAAAAGCATTAACTGCAACATCAAAATCAGTTCCACCACGACCTACAAATGTAAATTCATCTATATCTTTCATATTCTTTATTTCAGTAAAACCATAAAATTTAGTATCAAAACATCCAACTTTTATTTTAGAAAAATTCAAAATGTTTTTACACTCCCTTAAAAAACTTCTTAAAAGTCCATCATCAATAGAACCACTTGTATCTAATACTATCTCAGTTTCGTATGATAATAAATACGAACTCTCTTCTAAATTAGCTGATACAACACCGTCTTCTAAATAAGCATTTTGGTATGACCAATCTAATTCAACAATTTCAATTGGCTTTTTTAATACTAAAGGCCAATTGATTAGTGGGTAAGAAGTACCTACATTATCAAAATTAACACTTTCCTCCAAGGTATCTGTTCCTGCACCTTTACCACTAATTCCAAAACCTAATTCTTCATTTTCATCAGATGTTTTTTGACTTTTTTTCATTTCTTCTAATGCTTTTTTTATTTTTTTTAGTATTTCTTTTACTTCATTACTATTTTTCTTTTTTAATGTTTCTTTTTCTCCCATTTCTGAAAATTGCTTTTGCATTTTCTTAATTACATCGTCTTTACCTTTATCAATACTTTTTTCACTCCAGAAACTATGAGTATCGTGCCCAGCATCTTTTTGATTATTGTTTTGGGCATTATTATTTTGATTATTTTTCTTTTGTTCTCGTTGTTTATTTTTCATAAGTCTATTATACATTTCTTCTGCATCATATCTAATAGCCCATGGTATATCTACAACACCATCAACTAATTCTAAACCATCTTTTTTTAAAAAAGCATTTATAACTGAATCAGTTGCATAATTCCAAACCTCTTGATCTTTGTCTTTTCCTCTATTAATATGATCAAAGGCAACATGACATACTTCGTGAGCAAATATAAAAGTTCTTTGGCTTTCAGAAAGATTTTCGATAAAATCTGGATGATAATATATTGTATTACCATTAGTACCTGCTGTTGGACTACCATTATAACTTATGCAATTCTTTGTTTCAACATAGTCCATACTATCAACAATACTTCCAAAAAATGGATATCTATCAATTAAGTTTCTTTTTATAGCATCAATATTTACACTCATTAATAAACACCTCACACACTAGCAACTAAACTATAAATTTCTTCTGCTACAGGTTTGTTTTTTATATCATAAGCAGTAATGATTATAGAACAATTTTTAGGTAAGTCGAATGTGCTTATTTTTCTGTATTTAAGAATCTCAACAAATTTTAATTGTTCTTCTTTATCAATATTGTTAATACCATTAATAATAAGCAATGCACGACCATCTTTACATTTTTCAGTTAAAATATCATACCAATCTGGTGCAACAAAATTTACACCCTCATAATGACCATTTAATAAAGATACATCACAATCATTATTTAATATAATAGAATTTTCAAATAATTCATTTGGGATATCTTCAACTAGAATAGGATATTCATTTAACATTAATAATTTTTTTAATGATTCCAAATCTATTTTTTTCATTATTTCTTTCTCCAAGTTAATCCCATGGATCTAATATCTTCTAATTTTGCAGCTCGTTCTGGATTACCTTTAGACCAGAATTCATCGAATAAAGTTAATACTTCTAATCCCATTTTTTTAACAAAATCTCTAACAACAACAACATTGGCATCATCTACTTGTGATAGAGCTAATGCAGTAGCATATTTTTTAGCAACATCACCTTCATAATCTCTTGAATTATAATTTCCATTTATAACATCTTGAATACTTACAATGTTAATATTACAAAAACTTACAAAGTCTTTTGTTATACCTTCACCAACTAACGAACGAATCATTTCTGGCTCTCTAGTTGCATAAAGCATTTTTGATGCCATTTCCCATTTTCTTGGATCTGCATTAGGTTTTATTCCATCATATTTTGTTCTTAATACATTTACTCCAGAATGTTGCTTCAATGAAATAAAAGCATAGATTGCAGGATGTATTGGTAACTCATATTCTGACTCTTTAACATAATCAAGTCTTTGATAAGATTTTTTTGGAGTTTTTGCCCATTCTAACCAAGAATCTAATGTTGTTTCAATATAAACATGAGCAAATCTATTAAATAATGGTTCTGCTAAAGTATTGGCAACAACTGAATCACTTAAATCATTACCAGCAGCTGCAATTCTTGCATTATCTGGTAATTTCCATTTACCATTTACCTCTCTATCAAAAATAATATTGAATGCCATACCTTGTATTGCATGAAGTGCATTAGTAAGTTCATCAAAGAAAACAACATGAATTTTATTTGGCTCTGCCTCACATCTTGCTTCCAATTTTAATAACCAAGTAGGTTTTACATCAATCATTTCACCAGTTACTTGATTATAAACACTTTTACCATTTAAACTTTCTGGTGTAGCATTACGAAGGTAAACAATTTCACAATCTGGATCAACTTGTTTAACTCTAGCACTTTTTCCCTCACTAGAACGACCATGTAAAAAAACTGCAACTCCACTTTGAATAGCACCTTTAATAATATCTTCTTCTGTAACTTTATTAAACTTAAAGTTATATGCATTTTGCCTTTCCATAATTTTTTCCCTCCCCATTGACAAATGTGCTTAATATTATAACATAATTAAAATATTTTCGGCAACTTATAAACGTATTTGAAGATAAAAATTTAAAATTAAAGAAAAAAGCTAATGCAAAGCATTAACCTTAAAACTTAGAACCACCAAATTAGAACCTTTAGCACCCTTAGTACCATTATAACCAGCTAAGATATTAGAATCAAAGCTATGTACTTTTTTAGTTCTAACTTGGTAATCTTTAATACCAATTTTAATCATTTCGTCTAGTAGTTCACGATATTTCTTACCCTTTGGTTCCCATAAGTAGAATGATAATGAACCTGGACAAGTATTAATTTCATTAATATATGCTTTCTTTTCTTCTTTATCAATTAAGAAATCTATTCTAGCAACACCAGAGTTACCGATTGCTTTGAAGGCCGTAATAGCTATATTTTCGATTTCTTTAGTTAGTTTATCTCCTAGAGGTGCAGGAATAATACGTCCTAGAGATGCCATTCCTTTAGAAGGAGTTTTAGAAGATTTACCACCACCAATATATTTATCTTCATAAGTTAGAAGAGCGTGGCTAGTATTTACTTCTTCAATTAAAGATACTTCTTGGAATTTATAGTTACCTAAAACAGAGATATTAGCTTCAGTTAAGTTAGGTACAACATGTTCAACAAGAATTTTCTTATCGTATTTACATGCTTCTTCAATAGCATTCCTTAATTCAACTTCGTTTTTAGCTACTTCAATACCTACAGAACTACCTAGAGTTGCAGGTTTAACAATTACAGGGTATTTTAACTTAGAACATTCTTTAATGATACTATCAGTATTCTCATTATAATCAACATCATAGAACCAAGTATAAGGCGCTACTGGAAGATTTTTAGATTCATAGACTAGTTTTTGTAAGACTTTATCTTGTCCTACAGAAGATGCATAAGTATCACTTCCAACATAAGGAATTCCTATAGTTTGTAAGTATCCTTGTAGGACACCATCTTCCATGTTAGTACCATGTACTATTGGAAACATAATATCAATTTCTTGTTTTATTCTTTTAAATAAGCCTTTACTTTGTAAATAGAAATGACCTTTTTTATTATATAGTACTACGTTAGTAGTGTATCTTTTTAATAAGTCCATATCAGTATAAGTATCCATTTGTTTTAATATTTCTCCGGTATACCATTCTAAATCTTTAGTTACATAGATGGGAATTATTTCATATTTATCTTTATCCATGGCTTTCATAGCTTGTACAGCGGATATGATACTTACTTCGTGTTCAACTGATTGTCCTCCAAATATTACTCCTAATTTAATTTTCATTTTACTACACTCTCCTACTCATTATATGTATCAGGTAAATCATTTTCAAATAAAGCATATATGTCTTTTTTAGGTTCTTTTAGGTTATTAACCATGGTATATGCTTCCCTGACATCGTTTGTTATTATGATATTATCTTTTTTATATTTTTTAGATATTAAACCTTCATAGATTGGTTTGGTTTGTTTTTCTCCTACTAATATGACATAGTCGGCAACACTGGCAATTTCTGTTCCAAATTCAAAGTTTAGTTTGGCTTCTTCGCCACCTAGTTCGACCATGCCTGGGGTTACGACTACTTTGGTTCCAGGCATCATGTCTAGAACTTCAAGAGCTACTTTAGCTCCAATTGGGTTGGAATTATAAGCATCATCAATTTGATACATTAGACCAAGACGTTTTAGTTCTAGACGATGTTCGATTGGCTTTATTTTTTTAACGGCCATAACTAGTTTTTCGATAGGAATGCCAAATTCATAGCCAACTGCTAGACCGGATAAGATATTAGAAATATTATGGCGACCTAGTAGTCTAGTTTCAAAGGATATGGTTTTGTCTTCTTTTTTGAATACTACATCGAAAGTTGAGCCAGTGTTAGAACATTTAATGTTTTTAGCATAAACAGAGGCGTCTTTATTATCAACAGCATACCAAACGATTTTAACTTTGTTTTTTAGATTATTTTTAACGTAATTAACTTGTAATGGGTCGTCTTTATTTAGAAAGGCAATACCATCACTAGGTAGGCTTTCAATTAATTCAAATTTAGTTTTAATAATATTTTCTTGTGAGCCAAAGGTTTCTAAGTGAGCTTTACCTATTGTAGTTAAAATACCATATTTAGGATGTACTAAGTTGCAAACGTTTTTAATACGTCCAACACGGTAAGCCCCCATTTCAGCAATAAAGATTTCATCAAATTTAGTTAGATCATTATTTACGGTACTCATTAATCCTACATCAGTATTGAAGTTTTTAGGTGTAGGATGTGATATAAAGTTAACACTTAAAATTTCATTTAAGATATTCTTACTACTAGTTTTACCATAAGATCCTGTAATACCTATAACACTTAAGTTAGTTAAGGATGCTAATTTAGTAGTTGCTTTATTCCAGTAGTAATGATAAACATATTTTTCTACTGGGGTATTGATAACTTTTACTAAATATACTACTAAGTAGTTTAGAACTAACATTAAGGCTGCAATGACAATTAGAATGTATTTTAAATCAGGGTTAAAAGTGTAGATAAGAAGTGGTAATAAGTTTAAGATATATAATGTTAAGATTTGTCTTCTTACTCTAGCGGTTTTAACTAGGGGTTTTTTATGTTTTTCAACCATAATGGAATACTTAATAACTTCGGTATCAAAGATTAGAATGATAAGAGCTAGAAATATTAGGATAACAGATAAGAAGTTATGAAGAAGTCCCGCAATGATAAAAAGAATTAAGGCTATGATATCATAGTGATAAAAAGCACTTTTTAGATTGTGTTTTAACCATTTTAGATAACGATTGTTTTCGTTATAAAGATTTTGTTGTAACATATGCAATGATTTTCTAGATTTAATAGTAACTGCATAAAAGATTACTAAAAATGTAATAATATATAGTAACATGATTTCCTCCTACAAAAATTTTTCTAATATTTGGGTTACGTAGTTGAGTTGCTCTAAATATGCATAGTGCGTAGCATTAGGTATTTCTACTAAGCCACTATCTTTTAGAATGTCATTTAGTTTTCTAGCGTCGCTAATTGGGGCGGCAGTATCTAAAGCCCCCCAGATAAGTAAGGTTGGAGCCGCAATTTTCTTGGCACATTCGCTTAAGTCTTCGTTAATGGTGCGGACTAATATTTCACGCATTACGGGAGTAGCGTTTTTATAGTCTGTGGAGCCAATATAGTTTTTGGCTATTTCGACAAGGTTCTTAGTAAACGGAATTTTTTTTAGCTTTTTTAAGAATTGTTCTTTTTTACTTACTTTACGTTCTCTAATACAAGGAGCACCGAATAAGACTAGCTTTTTGGTCTCGTTACGAGAAGCATAAATTATGGCGATACGACCACCGAAAGAATGCCCGATTAGAATAGGATTTTTGATTTCTAATGTTGTCGCAAAGTCTTCGATAATACTTGTGTATTCATAGATATCTAATGGCTCTTTTGGTTCTTCCGAATAGCCAAAGCCTGGTAAATCAAGAATAGTTATTTTGAATTTATTTTCTAGCTTTTTGGCTAGTGGTAACATCATTTCAATGTTTTGACCCCAACCATGAAGCATAATTATGTCTTGGCCCTCACCTATTTGAGTATAGTTAATTTTTAAATTTTTTATGAGTATTTGCATAAACCCTCACGTCCTTACTAAATTATATCAAAAAGATGTCTAAAAAATTATTGTTTTTAACAATATTTTACATGTATTTACGAAAAATCAAGGTTAAAATTGGCTTTTTTTATTGATTTGTAAGGATGGCATACATGATTTGGGCAACTTTATTAGAAGAAGTTTCTAAGAATTCTTCATAGGTTACTTTATTATTATTATCTGGACAGTCGGAGATACTTCTTATTACAAGGCATGGTGTTTTTGATAGATAGGCCGTTTGGGCAATTGAGGCACCTTCCATTTCAACACATAAAGCGTTAAATTGGGTATTTATTTTGGTAGCCATAGATTCTTTTGTACAGAAGATATCACCTGAGGCGATTACGCCTTCTTTGTAAGATATGTTGTTAGTATCAAGAATGATTTTAGTAGTATTTAAAAGATTATTATCTATAGGAATATTATTACCAATGTTAGGAATATAACCTTTGGGGTGGTTGAAGGCAGTTATATCAAAATCATGTTGAACTAGAGAGGTTGATATTATAACATCACCTACTTTGAGATTTTTAGCAATACCACCAGCAACACCGATATTGAATATAGCTTCTGGTTTATAATAATCAATTAGAATTTGGGTAGTTCTAGCCGCATTAGTTTTACCAATACCACTTTCAGTTAAAATGATATTTTGGTTATATAAAGTAGCTTCATAAAATATAAGATCATAGATCTTCTTTTCATTATTTGTATGAAGATATTTTTTTAACTCAATTAATTCTTCTTGCATAGCAAAAATAATGCCAATTGTTTTCATTGTTTATTCCTTTCTAAGTAAATTATAATAACGTATTTTCTTTATTATTCTAATTCTTTATCGTTTTTATAATTTGTTATAATAACTTCTTCAACTTTTCCTCTTTTTTCCCCATTAGAATTTATACTTCTTTTAGCTTCAATTATATGAATATTAAAGTCTTTATATAATTCTTTAATTAATGTTGTATTATTATTCGAAAGCATTACATAACAACCTTTATTAGATAGTTCTTTATATACTTTAGCTAGTCTTCTTTGTTCTTCTTTACCAAAACCATCTTCAGTGTAGCTATTAAATATTGATGTTTCAGAATCATATGGAGGATCAAAGTAAATAAAATCACCTTTTTGAGCATCTTTTACAGAGTCTTCAAAATCAACATTTAATATTTTAATATCATTCATGGTTAGATAATTACTGACTGTTATTAAATTTCCTATATCATAAGTATTTACCTTAGTTTTTTTACCAAATGGAACATTAAATTCGTTTTTACTATTTACTCTATATAATCCATTAAAACATGCTTTATTTAAATAAATAGTTCTTCCGGCTCTTTTATAGTCAGATAGTCTATCAAATGATGATTTGTTACGATCTTTATTTCTTAATTCATAATAGAATTCTTCACTGTTATTTTTTTCGTAAGTATTTAAAATACTGCACATTTTCTTAAATTTTTCTTCATTACGTAAAACGTTATAAACATTTATTAGTTCTTTATTAGAGTCATTTATTACGGCTTTTTTGGGAGATAGTTCAAATAGTAAAGCACCTCCACCAACAAAAGGCTCATAGTAAGTATTAAATTCATCTGGGGCATACATTAATAGTTTATCAACAATTTGTCTTTTGCCGCCAGCCCATTTTACGAATGGTTTTCCTTTTATCATTTTTTATTCCTCCATTTCACTCGCATGTTCATTATATCATATTGCTCTTTTTTTAAATAGGTTTTTAGTATGCTAATTATTTTAATAAGCTTGTTATTTCTTGGCTTAGTGCTGTATCAAGTACACTGTCAGTATCATTTATAAATGATTCTAATGTTTCTGAAATATAGATATACGGTTTAAAAATAATTGGTTTATATTCAAGAGAGGCAAGTTTATTAAATTTCTCTTTAGATTTAATATCAATATTATTTAATGGGTCTAAATAAGAGTTAGAAATGTTAAATTGCCAATCAGATATATCAAGATGTTCTCATATTTGTCCAGAAATTAAGGATACCAATATAAAGCCACAACACAAAAGATGGCAAAATTAATCCTAATTTACCGATCAAACTTATTATAAGAATAGATCAGCAAGCTACAGCTACTAATACAAATAGAGATTTTGTTAAAGATATTGAAAAAGAGTTAACTGTAGGAATGATGAATTTGGAATATAATATGACGCATAAACCAATTCTCTTTTCAAAACTAAATATTGATTTAATGTATGTGTTATCACATAGACATATATCAATACAAGCTTCAGATTTTATAGCTGGTGAAACAAGAAGAATTATATTATCTGATTTAGATAAATTAACAATGTTAAAAAAATTAGAATATTTAGATGTAAAATTATTTTTACCATAATAGTTTTTCCAAAAAGCTTTTTTTAGTGCGACAAAAAAGCTGTCCATAAAGGACAGCTTCCACACAAGGTGTCGTATTTACAAATACGATTAAATTTTCATTCAACACTTGCGTGTAGACCTGACAAGATTTCTCTTCGGTATAACAATAGTATCAAATTTCAATTTATTTGTCAATACTATTGTAGTTTTATTATATTCATTTATAACATTTATAATAAATAATAATCAAAAATATTATTAAAAATCATTTTTAGATTAAACTAATTCTTATTCTTAATAATTAACTTATCAGCACAGGCTAACATACTTGGTAAGATTATTAACATTAATAACATTGAACAGAATGTTCCAATAGAGATTGTCTTACAAATCATAGCGGCAATACTTGATGCAAAGTGTCCTACTATTAATGTAACAATAATAAGGATAGAAGCACTTGTTAAGATAGTATGAATTGATTTATTATAAGAGTTTATTAAAGCTTCTTTAATATCCATAGATTTTCTACTTTCTAAATAATATGAAGTATATAAAATAGCATAGTCGATAGTAGCACCCATTAAGATACTTTGAACAATAAGTAGTGCAATGAAGTAAACAGAGCCACCAGCGAATGTTAAGGTATCCATAGTAATATAGACAGCACATTGAATTAAGAAGACTAAAATTATAGGAATAAGAATTGATTTGAAAGTGAATGCTACAACAACAAAGATAAATATCATAGTTAGAATAGTTATTAGATTCATTTCGTTATCGAAAGTTTTGCTCATTTCTAAGGCCATTGGAGAGTCTCCAATAACATAAGCATTTTTATCAGTCATAGCGTTTTTAACATTTTCAATGAAACTATAAGTTTCTTTTCCTTCACTATCTAAAGTCGTATTAAATATCGCACGGTTATAATCGCTACCTACTAAAAGTTCTTTAGCATCGGTGATAGTACCTTTGGCATCAGTAATTTTATTTTTCATATCAGTATCAATGAACTCATTAAATTTAGTATCTTTTAAGATATCGGTATTTAAGTAATTAGCAAACTCTTCAACAGTCATAGTCCAATTCTTATTATAATTATTGACACTACCATAATAGATAAATAGTAAGTCTAAAGTATTATATTCAACATCGTTAGATAATTTAGTTATGATATTATACATATTAGATAGATTATACTTAGTACCATTCTTGGTATCGCCCATTATTTGTTTAACAACGGATAACTTAGTTTTAATTTCTTCATTAAACATACTAGAGTATTTTGAGTCGTTAATAACGTTTTCTAAAATATAGTTTATAAAAGTATCTAGAGACACAGTTACGTTCTTACCATTTTTGACTTCATACAATGAGTATAGTAGTTTTAAGTCAGTACTTGAGACATTAATTAAAGAAGCCATTTCTTGGTAAGTATACGATGTATTATTTATTACAGAATCCATTACTTTGTTGACTAGTTCTAATTTAGATAGTGATTCTTTATCTAGAGAGTCTTTTAATATAGTGTCGTTTTGATGTGCTAATAAGAACTTAGCGAACTCGCTTGGAGTTAGTTTAGTAGTAGTATTCATAACATGATATAAAGTATAGATTTGTTTTAACAAGGATTCGTCAGTATTTATTAACTTAGATAGTTCTTGGTAAGTGTATTTAGTGTTATTGTTAGTACTTTGCATGATATTTTGAGCAAGTTCTAGGTAGTTAATGATATCGTCATTTAATATCTTACTTAGAATAGCGTTTTCTTTATTTTCAAGAACTAGGTTAACGAATTCATATGGAGTTAAGAACATTTCTTTATTTTGAATAATAGAGATTATTTTATCTACTTTTTCTTCTTCGATACCTAGGATACTTGCTAAGTCTTTAATTTTGATAATATCTTCTTCGGTTAGATTGCTATTTTGAATATATTCGTCTAACTTGATAAGAATTTCGTTAATATCAAGACCGGTTTGTTCTTCGATAGTATCTTTATATTTTAGTAATAACGCTTTTAATTCTGGTACGGTATAACCACCAACAGTTACACCTTTTAACTCTAAGATACTTTCAATATCTTGGTTAGTTAGTTTAAATATCTTCGATAAACCTTGAATATCCATTTTAGTATTAATTACTTCTTTATTACTTAAGATACTTAGAAGTTTTAAGTTAGCTAGAGTATCATTATCAAATAGCGATTTATAGTTTTTGTTTTGATAGACAGTGTTAAGAGTAAAGTCAGTGAACTCTTCTATAGTCATAGTTTCATTAATATCTTTTAAAGATTCATAGTACATAAAGAGACTTGAAACATCGGTTTCGTTTAGACCAAACATCTTAGCAATAGTCTTAGCGTCATACTTGGTCGTAATATTTTTCTTATCTAAGAAAGGCTTGGCTTGGTTTAATAAAGCTTTTTGGTCATTACCTAGATAGTTTTTATAAGTATTATTAGTTAGAACTTTCTTATTAATAAAGTTAGCAAGATTAGTTAGAGTTATCTTCGAAGTTGGGTTAGACGAATTATAAAGAATTAATAGTTGTTTTACTTGGGTTTCGTCAACACCGAGAATTGATGCTAGGTCAGATGAGGTACGAAGACGGGATAGTTCTTTAGTCGTCGCAAAGTTTTTCAAACGATTGATGTTTTCTTTTAACTCGGGAGTAATTTTCTTAGATAGCTCAGAATTATTGTAGACATTAGTTTCTAAGAACGTAATAAGGTCATGAAAACTTAAAGTCATTTCCTTATTATTATAGTAATTAAAATATACTAGTTTTAAGATATAGTCTTCAACATCGACATCTTGGCCTAGGTCGCTAAATTTATTGACTAGATTATCGTACTCTAAGGGTTCGTTAATGGTGTTGCCATAACATAAGATTTGATCGACTTTAGGAGTACCCTCTAGACTACGGCAGTATGATGCAACAAAGTCTTCTTCACTACTAGGATAGATTAAAGCAATTTGGTTAGTACTTTGGAATACTTTATTAACCTCATTTTCTTCGTTGGAAGTAAATTCATATTGTAAATTACCTTTTAAGAAATAACTTAGAGCGAATACAATAATAAATAGAAAAATTGCAATATGGCGAATACCAAAACTGAAGTTACCTAGCCAAGTTAAATCAGGTGAGAAATGTTTCTTCTTGGTCTTAGTAATAAGCCCGTCGAATATTAAGATAAGTGCTGGTAAGGCTAAGAAGATACTAATTAAACTGAAGATTACCCCTTTAGCTAGAACGATACCTAAATCACGGCCAATGGTGAAACTCATGAATACTAAGGCAAGTAAACCAACAATAGTCGTAATAGAACTACTCGAAATAGAACTAAAAGAATGGAATAAAGCATTTTTCATAGCTTGTTCTTTATCAGGGGTTACTTCTTTTTCTTGGTTATAACGGTTCATTAACATGATTGAATAGTCCATAGATAAAGCCATTTGCAAGATAGCACAAATAGATACGGTAATGTTAGAAACACTACTAAACATAATATTAGTACCCTTGTTTAGGAAAACGGCAAGGCCGATTACGAATAAAAACAAGAATGGCTCGGTGTAACTATCGCACATAATAATAAGGATAACCATAGCACAGAATATGGCAAGAGCAATTACCGAAACTTTTAAGACAGGAGCATTTCTTGTAGCAACGTCCCCTGACATGTAGACTTCATAATCTTTGTAATCACTTTTAATAGTTTTATACACATTGGCAGCGTTAGTAGAATCACTTTCCCCGGAAACACTTACTTGGTATAAAGTATAATTATCTTTATTATAGGTATTAGTGGTGTCATAACTTACAGAAGATACCCCGTCAATGTTAGATAAAGCATCCTTGATACTTAGCTTATCCTCAGTAGATAAATCTTTAAACATAACATTAAGACTACTAGTTGGAAGAGAACCAAACTCTTCGTTCATAATGTCCATACCTATTCTAGTTTCCGAAGTACTTGGTAGGTATTCGGTTAAATCATAGTTTATATTAACTTTGGTAGATAGATATAAACAAAATAATGATAAAATAATAAATATTGTTAAAACGTAATTTCTTTTTTCAATAATAAAATCTGTTATCTTACGCATAAAACCCTCTTTTCTACCAGCTCTTTTTTAGCTGCACAAACAATTATATGCTAGAAGACTTAGAAAATAAAGTACAAATTTATAGATAGTGTCTAAATTTTGACAGTTGTTGACATTTTAAACGGGTGACATGGTATAATTTTAGAAGATTAGAGGGAAAAATATGAAGGTAAAGAATAAAAATTGTTCGTCAATAAAGACTAAAGAAAAAATAAGGAATGCTTTTGTAGAAAGTTTAAAGGAGGACGGAAGTTTAGCTAATATTAGTGTAACGAAACTAGTAAAGAAAGCCGATATTAGTAGGTCAACATTTTATACGCATTATGAATCAATATATGATATTGCTAAGGAACTACAAGACGAGACATTAGAGCTAATTGCCATAGATGATAGTGATATAAAGACCATTGATGACTTAGATAAATATATTCATAAGGTAATAAAGAACTTAAAAGAAAATGAAGAGTTGTATAAGACGATTCTTAAAACAAGAGAACCCCTACTCTTTGTGGAAAAACTAAGTAATATAATTATTAAAAGATTAAAAGAATTAAATGTTTTTCGAAATTCTAAGAATAAAACGTTGGAAATTAACTTTTTTACTTTGGGGTGTGTTAATTTGTTTGTTAAATATTTTATGGGTAAGTTAGATTGTACCTTGGATGATGTCGAAATATTTATTAAAAATATGGTTAAGAGATTTATCGATTAGAAACTTTGCTAAAATTAGTAGTTTATCGTAGAGAAATATAGATTTTTTTGTGATTTTGTGGTAAGATTAACATGCTTTAGAAAGGAAGTATTTTATGAAAAAAACAAAGATTATTTGTAGTATTGGTCCTTCTACACAAGTTTGGGAAAACTTTAAAGGTATTGTAGAAGCTGGTATGAATGTTGCTCGTATTAATTTTTCACATGCTACTTTAGAAGAAAGAGCGTTAGATGAATCTTTAATTAAACGTGCTAATGAAGAATTAGGAGCTAATATTGCTACTTTATATGATACTAAAGGACCTGATTTAAGAACTTGTACTTTTGAACAAGATAAGATTGAACTTGTTAAGGGTAATAAGATTCGTATTGTAGAGGAAGATGTTTTAGGTACAGCAGAAAAGATATCTTTTAACTATAAAGGAATTTTAAAAGATTTAGAAGTTGGTCAAGCTATACTTTTAGATGATGGTTTTTATAAGTTAGTTGTTGTTTCTAAAGAAGATGATGGTTTAACTTGTGAAATCATTAATGGTGGGGTTATTAAGTCTCGTCGTGGAGTTTGTATTCCAGGGGTTAAACTTAATGTTCCATTTATCTCTGATGTAGATAAAGAAGATATTAAATATGCTTGTGAACATGATGGTGATTATTTAGCAGTTTCATTTGTTAACTGTGCACAAGACGTTTTAGATGTTAAAGCATTATGCAAAGAATATGGTAGACCTGATATGATTATTATTTCTAAGGTTGAAACTCAATACGCTATTGATAATTTACAAGAAATCGTTGATGTATCTGATTATATTATGGTTGCTCGTGGAGATTTAGGTATTGAAACTGGTTTAGAAAATTTACCTTTATATCAACAAAAGATGATTAATATGTGTCATGCTAATGGTAAAGGTGTTATTATGGCTACACAAATGATGACTTCAATGAAGGAAAGTATTCGTCCTACTAATGCTGAAGTTAATGATGTTGCTAATGCTGTTTTAGCTGGTTGTGATGCTGTTATGACTAGTGATGAAACTACTATGGGTAAGTATCCAGTAGAAACCATAGAGTATATGGCTAAGATTGCTGTTAATGCCGAAAAGATGACTAAATATAATTTAGAAGATTATAAGTTACTTGGTACAGCAATTCATAATACAATTGCTAAGTGTGCTGTTGATGCAACTTTAGAATTACCTATCAAAGCTATTGTAGCTAACTCTTTAACTGGTAAGACAGCTTTAGATATTTCTTCATTAAGACCTAATGCGTTAATTGTTGCTACTGTAACTAGTGAAAAGGTTGCTCGTTCTCTAGCACTTAAATGGGGAGTTTATCCAAAGATTGTTCCTGTTTCTAATGATACTGATAGTATTGTTTTAGAAGGTGTTAAACAAGCTAAAGCTATGTTAGATTTAAAATATGGTGATTTAGTTGCTGTTGTTGGTGGTTTCCCTAAGGATGCTCATACTAACTTCTTAAAGATTCAAGAAATTTAGTTTATATAAAATTAGGCAATGCCTGTTATGGGTGTTGTCTTTTTTTGACACTTAGAGATATTAAAAGAACTTTCAAGTAAGAAGAAAGTTCTTTGTTTTATTATGGTGCAGTTATTACAGAGCGGAACGAACCAGCTGTATTAACCAACCCGTAGTAACGAGAGAAATTGAACACACCAGCTGCCGAGCCATTGTAGTAATGGCCACCTCGATCCACCCAAGGTGCAGAGCTGTATATATTATAAGAATAATCACTAAACCAAGTATTGCCTCCTTGGCTAGAAGTATTTTTTAGAGCCTCTCTAGTTGCGTCTCCCAAGTGATATCTAGTATAACCTACGCCGTCTTCTGCTTGATAATCATATAAGTCATAGTACTTACCATCAGGAAGGCTTGCTGCACTAAATCCAGATGAGTCAACTTGAACATTGCCACTTGAATCTTTTTGGACACCCATTACGCGTTCCCAAGCTCCACCGGACATATCATAGATTCCATATTGATTTCCTGTAGTTGAGGCATTTACACCCTTAGTTTTCCAATCGTATCCAGAGGCACATGCAGTTTGCGAGCTTGAGACAGCGGCACTTGCAGAAGAACCGGAACATCCAGTAATCGAAGGCCCCCATGGCATATTACCATCACCGGTATATATATTTATATTATTTATCCAAACTTCACATCCTGATTTGATACAAGTTGAAGCATCATTATATCTACCATAAATTGAATTTGTTAAAAAAGCAACCACACCCCACTCAATGTTTTTTATCATGTGGCTATCACTTTTACTAGAACTTGTTCCATAAGTACTAGCTTTAGTGGTTGTAACGGTTCTAGAAGTGTTAAACATTGTACTAATATTTATATTAGTTAAAGATTTTTGATTTGGTTTAATTTGATAATTATCAGTTGTACCTGAGGCTTCAAACTTACCTACCCAAATACCAGGTAATTCGGTGTCTCCAAAGGTAAATGCTGGATGTGTTAACCACTCACCATCTCTACTACCATTTGATTTAGGAGTACTTTTAGGTTCAAACTCTATTTCTATGGCTTGTTCTACACTCGTTCTATTTTCAGCATTAAATAATTTATATCTATATCTTGGAATATAAACATACATCTGTAATATCTCATCCATAGAAATAGTTTGACCAACTGCACTAGGCTTTAAACTCATATCATCATTAAAATACTTAGATTTAATTGCACTATCAACACAATTAACTAAGACAGCATTCGCCCATTCATGGGTAGAATAGTCATACCACTTAGTATTAGTATCAGCAACAACTACATCCCCACTTGAATTATAAGTTACAGGAATTAAACCTTGGTATAGCTCAACATCAATTAAACTACCCGTAACGAAAAATAGACTACATTTTGTCTTCTTAGTAGCGTTAGAAATTCTTATCTCCCAATTATTGTAATCCCAAGTACCAACTGCTCCGTTATCACAAACTATTTTATCTATGATATAACCATCATTCTTACCAGGTATTTCATTTGACCACTCACCATTAATATAACTAGCAATAAAATAATCATTTTTAATAAAGGGCTCAACAGTTGTTTCATACATAGTCATTTCATTACTACTACTGAATTTTGAGTATGTAAAATAAATAATAGATATAGTAACTATTAAAAATAATAAAATAAATGTTGAATATTTATAGACATCAGTCTTATGCTGTGCCCACCAAAGCTTTCTTTTAAAGTTCATTTAGATACACCACCTATCATGGTATATCTAGAGGATATCTTACTTAGTAGTAAAAATACCCCCCCCATTTTGTTTGTTTTGTGTAAATAATATATTATTACCTAACATAAAATATCCTTCTTTCTATTTATGAACCAATAGTTCATATCCTATAAAGATACTACCACAAAATAAACAATTTGACAACACCAAAAAGCCTACTCCTGCTATACCTTAATAAATTTAAAATTAAGTAAATCAATATGGCTTTTTATATTTTCATTTCGCAAAAAGCAATTTTTTTCGTTTTTGCGAAATGAAGTGAAAATTTTTTAGCTCTTATAACTAAAAAAGAACCCCATTATAAGAGTTCTAAATATTAATCATCTTCACCACGATTTTTAAATTGGAAGACAATAGGAGTTCCAGTTAAATCAAAGGCTTCTCTAATCTTATTTTCTAAGTATCTTTGATAACTGAAATGTACTAAGCCTTTATCATTAACTTGGAAAGTAAATTTAGGAGGTTGAAAACCAGTTTGACTAACGAAGTATATTTTTAGTCTTCTACCTTTATATGAAGGTGGTTCATGTAGCCCTACGGCTTCAGTTATAACATCATTTAAGACGTTAGTTTTAATTTCTCTTGTCGCATTAGTATAAGCCTTAATAATTTCAGGCATTAAAGTATTTACACGTTTTTTAGTTAAGGCACTTAAGAATACGGGAGTAACGAATGGAATGAATTGGAATTCGTTAGCAATTAGTGTTTTCCATTTTTTTAGTTCCGTATTAGGATCGCTTATAGTATCCCATTTATTAACAACTAATACAATGGCTTTACCAGCTTCTAGAGCATAAGAGACGATATGTTTATCATGTTCAATAATACCTTCTTCGGCTGATATAACTACACAACAAACATCACTACGGTCAATGGCTCTTAAACTTCTTACTAAGCTATACTTTTCTACCGATTCATAGATACGACCTTTTTTACGCATACCAGCAGTATCAATTACAGTATACTCTTCACCATTATAACGGAATTTACTATCAATAGCATCTCTAGTTGTACCAGCAACATTAGATACAATAGCGCGATTTTCGTTTAAAATAGCATTAATTAAACTACTCTTGCCAACGTTAGGGCGACCAATAATACAAAATTTTAGAGTATTATCAACTACTTCAGGAGATTCACCCATATCTTTAACAATTTCATCTAATAACTCATTAAAGCCAGAGTTATGAGCCGCACTAACAGGGATAATAGTTTCAAATCCTAGTTCATAGAAGTTATAGATTAAGCTTTCTTGCATTTCTTTATTATCTAATTTATTAGCAGCAACGATTACTTTCTTACCAGATTTCATTAAAATATCTCTAATAAGGTAGTCGTTTTGATTTAATTCTGTTCTACCATCAACAACAAAAATAATTAAATCAGCTTCATCAATAGCAAGTTCCCCTTGCATTCTAATATCTTTATTAAAGTCCCCTTCTCCAAGGTCAATACCACCTGTATCAACAAGTAAGAAGTTATGGTCATTATAATTTACGGTACCATAGATTCTATCTCTAGTAACTCCAGGAGTATCCATAATAATAGATTTAGATTCACCTATAAGGCGATTAAAGATAGTTGATTTTCCAACGTTAGGTCGGCCAATTAAACATACACATTTTTTCATGTTTTTCACCCTCTTTTTCAAGTTTTTTTATTTTATCATATTTTGATTTATTTAGCAAATTTATATAAACATTATTTATTAAGTAGATATTATACTATAGATTTAGCTAGTTTTATAGACTTTATCACCACATACTTTATCAGTAGCGTCGGTATTGGTATAAATATATCTAGCATAGATTCTTCTACTCTTAGTATAGATTTCTACTTTTGTACGATCTAGAGAAGAATCATCTCTAGGGTCTTTAACACAGTTAGAAGTACTAGATGATGTTTGGCAGTTATCATCATCTTTCTTAACATAACCCGCTTTGACTAAATCTAAGACTGATACTTTAGCTAAAGATATTTCATTAGAGTTAGTTGTTACTTCTTCACCATATTTATCTTGACCATATAGTGTTGCGGCTTGTTCAATGGTACTGACCTTTTCACAAAAGTATTTTATTTTCATATTTTTATAGATACCTAAAGCATTAGGTACGGCAACTCCCATTAAAACACCTAGTATTACTATTACAGCCATTAATTCAACTAATGTAAATCCTTTTTTATTCATTTTTTATTCCTTTCTAACTTAAATTTAAGCGATATGGATTGATACTTGAACCATCTCCAGTAGTTGTATTAACTTTAATATCCGATCTTAAGTAGCCAGTTGGTCTTACGCTATCGGCATTTTTAGCCATACCTAGTCCTACGGCGCCACCATAACCAATACCATAGAAATAACTATTCCAAGAAGATGAAATTCCTAAAGATGACTGATTATAACGACTTTTAAATAAGTAACTATTTAAACGACAATCTTTATAGTTATCGCTACTCCATGCATATTCATTTTCTAGGCAGACACTTCTTAAAATGGTTGAGCTTCCTTTAGTTGAATAGCCGAAATCACTTGGGTACATAAGGGCAATTTGGCCTTTCCAAATAGTTTGGTTACCACTATAAGATGAGTCTGCTCTTTCATATAGATACCAGTTCTTAGCGGTAGCTTTATTAGCAATATTGTATGGCATACCGCCAATATTCCACATTACTGTTTCAAAAGCATTTCTTGTAGCAGCATTTTTTAAGCCAGTGGTTGTAAAATCACAGCTGGTGGTGGCATTGTTAGCATTATTATAGCAATTACCTTTAGAAGCATTGTAGTATAAAGAATTATTAGTACTTAATGATGAATAACCTTTATTTAGTAGTTTCATTAAATCAGCACTAGACCAGTCGTTATATCCTAAGCCATTATTTTGATTGCTTTCTGATGAGTCGTAAGAATAACCACCGATGGTATCATCTCTTATTATTTTGACTAAATCTTCTTTGGTACCATCTGATTTATAGATGTTTTTAAATACACCAATAATACGCCATTTTTCACAGTTGGCAGCAGTTTGATTAGAATAGTTGCTGCAGTTGAAGAAGACATAATTATTTGGACTAGCTCCGACATATCTTAGGTTACCATCAGGATCGTCTGTGGCAAAGTCACTGGAATCTTTAGTATAAGCAGCGTTTATTTTATCGATTAAAGTATTGACTGGACTTGATGGTGTTGTGGTTGTTCCAGAACCAGGGGTTGTTGTTGAACCTGAGCCGGATCCAGAAGATGATCCCGAACCAGTGTTACCAGAACCAGATCCAGTATTAGATCCGGAACCGGTATTTCCAGAATCAGAACCAGATCCAGTATTAGATCCAGAGCCAGTGTTACCAGAGTCAGAACCTGAAGAACCACCAGTATCTGGGTTTGTTGTTGTCCCACCAGATGTTGAGCCACCTGTTCCACCAGTATTACCATTATCAGGAGTTTCTGTAGCAGCTCCAGCACTCTTACAAACAACATAAATACTAGTTGATGAAGTCACAAAACCTCGAAGGGGATTACCATTAGGAGATGCTTTTCCATCACATTCATACTTAGTACCGGTACGATTTCTTCCTTTAATATTAGTAATACGATATTTAGTTCCGTAAGGAATGTTTTCTCTACCGTAGTCAGTTTGAGCACTCGCTACTAATTCATCATCAAAATATAAATCGAAAGTAAATGGCAAGTTAGAATATTCATAGGCACCATCTACTAGGGCATTAACGTCAAATTTTATATCACCAGTAATTGGGGAACCATCGGGATTATATTTATTTAAGTTATAGATGGTATCATTACCGCATACTCTATTATTCGCATCATCTGGATTATATAAATATCTTACATATATTCTTTTATTTTTAGTATATACTTGGAATTTATCACGATCCATGCTTCTGTTATCACGAGGATCTTTTATACAATCTGAAGTACTATCAAATTTCGTTATATCACATGATTCATTATCTTTATTTAGATAACTACCATCGATTAATTTATAAAGTGGCAAATTATCTTTTAAAATTGTTTCTTCTTCGCCTTCTTGGACTTGGTCACCATAGTTATCTTGGGCGTATTGTAAGGCAGCTTTTTCGATATCACTAACCTTCTCACAAAAATATCTTACTTTCATATTAGAAGATATTTTAAAGACACTTGGTACAGCAATAGTCATAATGATACCCATAATAACTAAGACCGCTAATAATTCAACTAATGTAAAACCTTTTTTATTCATATTACCCTTACCTTTACTATATTAATTATAGTATATTTTTAAGGTTAGATAAAGAAAAAGTTTAGATAGCAATACCATCTAAACTAAAACTTTTAGCTTCAGTTATTTTAACATTAACTATTTTACCAATTAAATCTTTAGTTCCTTCAACGTTAACTAGTTTCATGGTGTCAGTGTAACCACATAATTTAGTATTATCTTTTTCGCTTATGCCCTGGATTAAGACAGGTACTACTTTGTTTAATAGTTTTTCATTATTTTCTAAAGAGTATTTATTTACTAGTTGGTTTAATTCATGGAGTCTTTGTTCTTTTTCTTTTAATGGGGTGTTATCTTCCATTTTAGCAGCAGGTGTTCCTACTCGTGGGGAGAAGATAAATGTATAGGCACCATCATATTTACAGTGGTTAACTACTTCTAGGGTTTCTTTAAAGTCGGTTTCGGTTTCACCAGGGAAGCCAACGATAATGTCAGTTGAGATAGCAACATTAGGTATTCTTTCTTTCATTTTATCAAATAAAGTTAGATATTCTTCTTTAGTGTAGCGTCTACCCATTAGTTTTAGAATTCTAGAAGATCCTGATTGTAATGGTAAGTGGATGTAAGGCATGATGTTGTCCCTTTTAGCTATTATGTCTATCATTTCGTCAGTGAAGTCCCAAGGATGGGATGTTACAAATCTAACACGAGGTATTTTAGTATTGCTAACCATTTCTAGTAGTTTAGCAAAGCTTACTTCGTTTTCTAAGTCTTTACCATAGGCATTGACGTTTTGACCTAGTAAAGTTACTTCTTGGTATCCTTCTTTGACTAGTTTTTCGACTTCTTCGATTATACTTTTAGAGGCTCTACTTCTTTGACGTCCTCTAGTATAAGGAACGATGCAATAAGTACAAAATTTATCACAACCATACATGATATTAACCCAAGCATTAATTTTAGAATCTCTTTTATATTTAACGTTTTCAATTATTTTTCCTTCTTCAGAATATACTTTGATGTTTTGGCTATTTTGATGTTCTTTAATCATGCTTGCTAGTTCATAGATATTATGGGTTCCGAATATTATATCAACATATGGGTGTTTAGTTCTAATTTCGTTTACGACTACTTCTTCTTGAGCCATGCAGCCACCGATACATACAATTAAATCTTTCTTAGTGTTCTTTAGGTGTTTACATCTTCCTAAGTAGCCAAAGACTTTATCATGAGCATTTTCTCTAATGGCACAGGTATTTAAAACGACAATATCACTACTTTCTAATTCGTTGGTTTCAGTATAACCTAGATTTTCTAGGATATATTTAATTTCTTCGGAATCATGGACATTCATTTGGCAACCATAGGTTCTTAAGAAATATTTTTTACCTTGGTATAAGTTATTGTTCTCTTCATTAGCTAAATAGATTGTTTCTATAGTTTCTTTAGTTCTTTTTTTAGCATCATTTAAGTTTGGTAAATTCATAGTATCACTCATTTCTTTTAATATTTTACATATTTATTATCACTTTGTAAAGAAAAAAGATAGATTTTGTTCTATCTTGAAACTTGCATTGTAGACATGTCTTTCATATCTATTAAATGGCTTTTTAAAACATATTGAGTTGCGGTATTTAAAGTTTTGATATCGCCTTGAAATAATTTTTGATCGGTTATTCTTGCACTGTCATAGAAGAATTCTAAATCTCCATGAACTAGACTTATTAAATAGTTAGGGTAATCTCTTTTTAGGACTTCTTGAATAAATCTATCGTTTATTTTATTGTTAAATATTTTTATTAAATCTTGGTAGTTTTTTGTAATACAGAAGCGGTCTAAAAATGGTTTAACGAATAAGTCGCTTAGTCCAGCTTGTCTTAAATCGGCATATATCGGTCCCCCAACTACGCCATTTTTTTGTAAGTAGTTTTCAATACTTAAATAATCAATATTCATTTTTCACCTGTTCCTTATATAAAGATTATATCATACTAATTTTATTTATGTATATTATTTATCTAAAGTTAATTTGGTTGACGTTAATTTATGTTTATGCGGTATTGTTTTATACTACGTAAATAAAATATAAACAAAATTTTTGAAAATACAAACTTAGATGAAATTTTTATTGTATAAAAGATACAAAGAAAAAAGTGTATACTACTTAACTTCGTATACACTAACTTTTTTCTTGTCTTTTCCTAAACGTTCAAATTTAACAGTACCTGATACTTTAGCAAATAAAGTATGGTCTTTACCCATTCCAACATTTACTCCTGGATAAATCTTAGTTCCTCTTTGACGATATAGAATTGATCCTGCAGAAACAGTTTGTCCATCGGCAGCCTTAGCACCTAATCTACGACCAGCAGAATCTCTACCGTTTTGAGTTGAACCTTGAGCCTTAACGTGAGCAAATAATTGGATATTTAATTTTAAAAATTTCATTTTAATCCTCCTATTTTAATATTTTTAGGATAATCAAGTTCAAGTTCTTTTAACATGTTTAACATATTATTTAAAAGTTTATCTGCTACTTCATTATCACTATTCACGGTAATACTTAAGTTACCTTCATTAGTATCATATGTAATGGCTTTATTATCTAAAGTCAAGATATTATTTATAGTAGTAGTTGCCATGGTAGATACAGCAGCACAGACAATGTCTTTACCCGCATAATCATAATTAGCATGACCATTAATACTAATACTTTCTATAACATCATTATGATACAAAACATGAACTCTTATCATAATTATTTAACATTAATAGACTTAATTGTTAACTTAGTATAAGGTTGTCTATGTCCTTGTTTTTTACGATATTTCTTTTTAGGTTTGTATTTAAATACAGTAATCTTTTTTTGTTTACCTTGTTTTTCAACAGTAGCAACTACAGTTGCACCTTTTACAGTAGGATTTCCAACAACGTCATTAACCATTAATACTTCATCAAAAGTTACGTCTTTACCTACTTCAGTATCAAGTTTTTCAACAAAAATAGTTTCACCTTCAGAAACATAGTATTGTTTTCCGCCTGTTACAAATATAGCTTTCATAATTTCCCTCCTTAATAATAAGACACGCCTTTAAGGTGGCATTTGCTCTTTTTACCTTTTTAGTGCGGTTTTAAGAAAGCTCTTAAAACATTGTTATTTTACCAAATAGTTCTTTGGTTTGTCAATGGCTTTTTATGACCATTTGCTTTTATTCGTTACTTTCAGTTATTATTTACAATCGAAGATAGAAAAAAATAACATTTCTATAATTTAAAATTTTTTTTGACTTTTCTTTGGTATCAAAATTAATCGCTTTACTTTATCTGATTTACCGTCGGCTGTATGAGACATATCTTCTTCTAATAACTTATTAAAATTGGAATCATAAGGATTTTGCATTGGCTTTGGCTCTTCTAAATTATCAAGTTGCTCTACTGATATATTTTGAGAATATAATCTATTATTTACTATTTCTTTTGAAAAATAATTATCCATAAATTGTTTTATATGTGTTTCCGCGAAATCACCTCTGAACCATCTTCGATTAATAAATTGTACTCCAGAAAAGATAAGCTTCTTTGAAAGGGCTATATCTGCTTTTTCATCTACTAGCCAGATTATTGGCTCAACATGTACCCAATATATATTTCCTATTTCAATCTCTCTACCATCAGACAGAAAAGATCCACGGCCGTTTCTATCGCCAACAAAACGAATATATTTATTTCCATCATATTCATATTCAATTGAGTTCTAGGAAAAAAACTATTATCAATATCTAAGAAGCTGACTGAATCCGTTGTATAACTTTTACCCGTAGTTCTTAAACTTCCATTGTTATATGCCTTTTCTAATTCATAAGAATATTTTTTATTAACAATAGTTTGAGGATATTCGCCATATTCAACTTCCTTAATTTCTTTGGCATTTATCACTTCGTTCATACAAATTGATTTTATTTGAGAGTAAGGTAAAGCTGGACGAGCCCCATTACGGCGGTCAATAGCATGTCCCCCATCTTTAGTACCATTTTGTTTAATGATACAGGTGTCATATTCATCATGATATGATTTTGTCCACCAAAGACCAGTTCTATTTTTCCTATTTTTGCCTTCACAAGCATAAAAATTGGGCGATGCATAACCACCCAATAAAATAGAAAAATCAGTTATAGCACATTTTGTACCATATTTTTTCAAAATTTCTAATTTGTTATCACCAAAGATTTGTTCTTGAGTTAAGAAAGTAAAGTTACTCATAAATAATCACCACATACATGATAGCATAGTTTCATTTATTTTAATAGATTTTATGGCAACCACTAAAATATTCTTAATTTTAAGTTTCGGCCCAAAAGTTGTAGAAAAACATAAAATGAGTGTCCATGTTAAGTGAATACTCATTTTGATTCAAAAAAGTACAGACCGATTTATAATATCAAAATAGAAGTAAATGGTCTGTACATATGAATAATAGTATAAATTCAAATAATAATTAAGGAATAATTAATTCTTATATACAACTAAATTTTTAGAATAGTTTATTAATACTTGAACTTTATTAGCAAATAATTGCTATATTTTATATGAAAACTAAATTTGGAAAGGCATAATATAAAAGAAAATCAAAAAAATTTGAAATTGTTTCTAAATCTTTCTTTATCTTGACCTTCCTTTTGACTCAGTAGTCATTTCATAATTATATAGTCTTTCAAGTTGTTCATCGTCTATATAAATCACTTTGCCACCTAGTGGCTTAATCTCTGTTTCACCAAAAACTATCCATATTGCATCCATTGGTATACTTGGCATATCTGCATCTCCATCAGTAAAAATTATCTTATTTTCAACTCTTCTTGTAAATGCCTTAACAGCAACTTCAAAGTCTGTTCCGCCGCCTCCATAAAACGGCATGTTATCAATATCAGATACATTTTTAATTTCAGTAAAGCCATAAAATTTTGTATCAAAGCATCCAACTTTAACTTTAGATGTTTGTAATATATTTTTACATTCTCGTAAAAAGTTTCTAAGTAACGTTTCATCTATAGAACCACTAGTATCTAAAATAATTTCTGTTGCTGGACGGGGTATTTCTTCTAAATGTGCTGTTACTACCCCATTTTCTATTTCAGCATTTTGATATGACCAATCAATGTCATATTTAACGGCTTCTTTTAACAATCTTCTCCAATCAATAAGTGGTTTAGATATACCGATGTTTGTTATATTTCTTATTTCGCTATTTGGAACGTTTCCATAGCCATGTGATTGACTAGCTAATGCTTTTCTTAATTCTTCTAGTTGTTTTTTTCTTTCTATTTCATTTTGCTTAAATGCTTCTTTTTCGCCTATTTTTGTTAACTTTTTAATTTCTTCATTGGTTTTGTTTTCTTGTTCTTTATTTCGTTTTTCACATGATTCTGGGACTGTTTTTGGGATTATTTTTTTCTTATCAAACAATTTACGTAATTTATCTAACGCATCTCGTTTATCTTTAACTTTGCCGTTAAATTGTTTTAATTCAGATTGTAATTGTTGATCTTCTTGATGCTTTTTTTCTACGGCTTTAGTCCACATAGAATGGGTATCATGTCCAACATCTTGCTGTTTTTCTTCTTTGTTTGAAGTTTTAGATGACCCTCCGTTGCTTTGATTTCCTTCTTGTTTTTGAGAGTTACCATTTTGTGATTGATTGCTTTGCTGATTCTTTTCACTTAGAAGTTTTTTGTACATTTCTTCAGCATCAAAATTAATTGCTTCTGGTATATCAATTACACCTTCTACCATAGGTAATTTATCTTGCTTTAGAAAAGCATTTATAACTGCGTCTGTTGCTATGTTCCATAATTTTTCATCTTTACCTTCACTCCTATAAATGTGATCAAATGCTATATGGCATATTTCGTGGGCAAAAATAAACGTTTGTTGATCATTTGTAACAGATTCAATAAAATCAGGGTTATAATAAATATTTTGGCCATCTGTTTCTGCTGTTCTTACTGATTTTTCAGCAATAAAATTAGAACTAGCTACTACACTTCCAAAGAAAGGATATTTAACTAATAGTCTTCTTTTAATAGATTCTAAATTCATAAATTTTCCTTAAATTTGGGCCAATAATGAGTATACTTCTTCATTTATTTTATTAGTAGTTAAATCAGAACAGGTAACAATAACTAAACAATTTTTAGGCAATTCAAATGTACTAACTTTTTTATATTTAAGTATCTCAATAAATTTAGTTTGGTCTTCTAACTTTATTTCATTTATATTTTCAATTACTAAACCAGCAATACTTGCTTTACTTTTAGCTAATAATTCTTTGTACCACTGTGGAGGACAAAATTCAGTATTTTCATAATGGCCATTTAATTCAGATCTATCAATATTTGATTTTATAATAACTGAATTATTAAAAGCACTGGATGGTATATTTTTAATTAGTACTGGAGATACTCCAGATTTAATATAATTTTCTAATAAATTTAATCTTTCTTTATTCATCTTCTTATTTCTCCTTGTGATAAATTATCAGCCATTTGCACTTCGGCAAGATGCTCTAGTCTTCTTTCGTCTCCATGAGACCACATAGATTCAAATGCCGCTCTTGGTTCGGCTCCAACTTGTTTCATAAAATCTCTTACTATTTCAAAATGTTCATCATCAACAGATGATAAGCCAACTGCGGTGGCAAATTTTTCTGATATATCCATTTCTAAATCGTTACTTGAATAATTATGATTAATTACATCTTCAACACTTATTACCTGCTGTCTTGCAAAAGCCGTAAAGTCTTTTGCTAAATCTTCGCCTATTAAGGCTCTTAACATTTCTGGTTGTTTGGTTTTGTAAAGTATTTTAGATGCCATTTCCCATTTTCTTGGATCGGCATTAGGTTTGTCTCCCGTATATGGTGTTCTCAAAACATCATGGCCACTATAAGACTTATATGCTATGTAAGCATATACAGAAGGATGGATTTTTGCTTCTAGTTCTTCGTCTTTATAATCTAACCTTTCATATTTTTCTTTAGGTGTAGATGCCCATTTTAACCAGCTATCTACTGTAGTATTAATATAAACGTGAGCAAATCTGTTAAACAATGGTTCAGCCATTTGATTAGCAGCTAAGGAATCATTTAAATCATTGCCAGCTGCTACTATTCTTGCATTTGGTTGTAGCTTCCATTTACCATTAACTTCACCATCTAATACTATATTGAATGCCATCCCCTGTATTGAAGGAAGAGCATTAGTAAGTTCATCAAAGAATATGATGTGAATTTTATCTGGCTCAGCTTCGCATTTTGTTTTTACTTTTGAATACCATGTTGGTGGTACATCAATCATTTCTCACGTTGTGGAATTATATACACTTTTACCATTTAAGCTATCAGGAGTAGCATTTCGCATATATATTATTTCACAATCAGGATCTAATTGCTTTACTCTGGCTGATTTGCCATCACTGGATTTGCCATGTAAGAATACTGCCACATCGCTTTCTACTGCCCCTCTTATTATTTCTTCTTCTGATACTTTATTAAAATTAAATTCATAAGGATTTTGTTTTCTTATTAACTTTGGTTCTTCATAGCTTTCAAGTTGTTCTGCTGATGTATTTTTTAAATCTACTCTGCTACTTACTATATCTTTTGAAAAATATATATTCATAAATTTTTTTATATCTGTGTTGGCAAAATCACCTGTATATTTCTTAGATATGTTCTCTAAAAATTGCACTCCAGAAAAAATAATCTTCTTTGAAAGGGCTATGTCTGCTTTTTCATCTACTAACCAGACTATTGGCTCAACACGTACCCAATATATATTATCGCTTGCAATTTTTCTACCATCAGACAAGACTTCACCTTCACCGGCTTTATCGCCAACAAAACGAATATATTTGTTTCCTTTATATTCATATTCAATATGAGTTCTAGGGCTAAAACCTTTATCACTGAATCTTTCGGAATCTGTTGTATATTTTTTACCAGTGTATCTTATACTACCATTATTGTATGCCTTTTCTAATTCATTAGAATAGTCTTCTTCAACAACTGTTTGGGGATATTCGCCATATTCAATTTCTTTAATTCCAATGGAATTCACCACTTCGTTTGAAGAGATTGACTTGATTGAAGAATATGCTAAAGCTGGACGAGCGCCAGAATCACAATTTAGAACAGTAGAAAAAAAGATATCATGGCCAAAAACACTGCTTACACAATTGGAATATTTGTCCATTATGTTTGCTTTTGATTTTGTCCACCAAAGGCCAGCTCTGTCTTTTAAGGCGTTTCCTTCACTAGTAAATTCCCTCGACGACACATAACCGCCTAATAAAATAGAAAAGTCAGTTATAGCAGCACATTTTCCATATTTTTTTAGAATTTCTAATTGTTTATGGCCAAAGAGTTTATGGCCATAAAGGTTAGTGCCAATGAGCTTACTGCCAAAGATTTGTTCATTAGTTAAGAATGTAAAATCATTCATATATTATCACCATATACATGGTAACATATTTTTGACTATTTTAATAGATTTTATTACATTCATTTCACATAATCACCCAAGAAAAAAAGATATAGTGTTGGTATATCTATAAAAATTTAGGTGCTAGTAGTAAAAGTAGTAATACTAAAGCTAGATAAATAATCGTACTAGTTATAGCTTTCAAAGGCAATTTATTTAAGAAATTTTGCTCTTTAGTATCTTTTTTAGCACTTAATACTTGGTTTAGATTAGTTACTACTTTAGATAAGTCTTCTTTATCTTTAGTTAATTTCATTTCTTCTAAGTATGTTTTTAAATCTTGATTAGGTATATGATTATAAACATAAGTATAACATACTTCCATATTATCTTTTTTTAATCCTTCTAAGAATTCTTTACTTAAAGTATTATTACATACTTTTGAAGTAGTTAGAAAAACATTATAAATACTAGCGTTAGATTTTAATCCTAAAGAAAGAAGATTAAAAAATTCTAAAGCATCTTTATCAAGTCTTTCTTCTCTATTCATTATTTTAGAAGTAATTAAGATATCTTCATATAAGAAGTGAATAAATATAACTGTAATAGTTGATATAATTAGACCATACTTAGGGATTAATACTAGTAAGATAAATAATATTATTTCTAATAGTAATCTAGATAAAAGAAAGGTATATACATCAATAATAGTACTAGAACCTAGGGTATTTATTTTAGATTGATATTTTTTTATTACTGATTCAGGATATATTCTTGTTACAACTTTATTCATGGTAGCCCTCCAGTAAGTTATTCATGATGTAAATATATATTGTATAGATTATGATTATTAAGAGTAAGACTAAGTAACCATAAATACTATTAAATAACTTGGTAAAGTATTCTAATTTTATGGTTATACCAAAGAAGTAGACGATAGCGGGTGTTATTATGGCTACTAGGAATATATAGTGATATAGACTTGTTATAGTATTAAACTCTTCTTCTTTACGATTTTGTATAGTCATAGAGTTATAGATGTTACTTAGAGATTCTTTTAAACTTAGATTTAGTTTATCTCCAAGAACAAGAGTTTTATAAATGGATTCAACTTTTTTTAGTTTACTACGCTCAAAAAATCTTTTGAAACTTTGGGTTAGAGAAAGGCCATACTCTAAATCACTTAGTATTTTTTCAGCTTCGTCTTTGATAGGGTTTTCTAAGGATTTAATACTAAAACGAAGAGATTCATTTAAGTTATTACCTTGTTTTATCATATTATAAAGATATTTGATAAAAATATATAATTCTTTATTTACTTTGTTTACTTTTTTTTGATATTGATATTGCCATAGTAAGTCAGGAATGATATAACTTAGAACTAAACATAGTATGAAGGTTTCTAGTCTTGGAGTTATATAGAAGAAGACCATACCAATAATATACATAGCAATAGTTATAATGACGATAAGAAGTTTAATGGTAAAATAATCAGTATTCTTTTTATACTTAGTTTCAATATTTAAAATATATTTATCATATTTCTTAGAGAGTTTTAAGATTAGTTTATTCTTTTCTAAGCCATAACTTAATTTATTAATAATATGCCACCAAGTTAGGTTAATATTAGTAAGAATAGACTTTTTATACTCGGTATTATCTAGGGAAAAGTTATCTAGACGACGTTCTTTTTTCATTGTTTTAAATAGTTTTAAGACGTATAAAATCAAGATTAGTCCTAGGATAAAGAGAAATACTTGTAAGTTTTCTGATTTCATTAAGACAACTCCTTAAAGATTTCATCTAGTTCGTTATAACCTTTTTGTTTCATTAGTTTATAATTATTAGATTGTCTAGGATTAAAACTAAATTCGTCATTTTGATAAGTGAATATTGGTTTTAATTCGTTGTTATCAAATTCTAAGATATTTATTACTTTGCGTTTGTTATCGTTAGTTTTATCTAAGATGACAACTAAGTCAATAGAGTTTTTTAAGTAAGATAATATTTTACTTGTTTCCATATTTTTTGACGCAAAGACTATTTTAGATTCTAAGTTTTCTAAGATATTAGAAGGAGCCATATTGATACTAGCTATAATACCCTTCTTGGTATTCATAAGATTTAAAGTATCAAGTAAGTTATCTTTCGTAACATCACTTATTAGAATGTAATTTGCGTTTAGGCCGGATGCGATGTCTATCATGTTATATTTTTCTTCATTACTTAGAGTTATTAGATGTTCTTTAGGAATGTTTAGGTTGTTATTAGGGTCGATAACTACAACGCGGGAAGTATTATCAATGGAGTTACTTAGAGCATCTATAAATATGGATTTACCGGTTTCATCAAACCCTACTGTTAGGATGTTAAGATTAGCTTTAATTGCTGTATCTAGGTATGTAGCCATATAAGGTGTAATGGTACCTAGACGAATTAAATCTTCTAATGAGGCAATATCATGGTTATATTTTTTAATCATTAGAACGGGGTTAATGGTTAAAGGTGGTAAGATAGCACTTAGTTTGCTACCATCTTTTAACTTAGTATTTAAAAGACTAGAATTTAATTCGATATTTAAGGGCTCAATTAGTTTCTTGATTGTTTTAACAATATGCTCATCGTTTATAAAAGAAATATTATTTTCTTTGATATAACCAGCTTCTGTTTCGATGTAGACGTCGTTGGGTGAATTAACCATGATCGTTTTAACGGCATTATCTTTCATTATCTCAGTTAATGGGCCATAGCCGTTAATCTCATTATCCGCTAAGTTATAAAGATAAGTTTTCTCGGCATTAGAAAGATTTAAATCTTTAGTATTATAATCAATACTTTGTAAAATTAAATCACTAGTAATAGAAGTCTCGTCTTTTAAGTCTGAAACACGTTCGATAATTTTGTCTTTTAAGTTTTCTAATAATTCTTTATCTTGGAAGATATCATAATCATTTAAAACAAGGTTATTATTAGGTTTGATATGGAATGCACTTACTAAGGATTTACTCATTGTCTTCACCTCCAATTAAGTCTAGAGCAATGTTCATTAAGACGGTGTAGTCTTTACTGTAGCTTTTGGCAATTTTTTTATCTAATGTAAGAATTTGACCGTCCATAATATATTTGTCGATGTTTTGAATGAAGAAACGATTTGTTAAGTAGTAATCAATGTTAGTTTTAATTATATTTTTAATGTCGTAAAGACTAAAATAGTTTTTGAAAGGACTAAAGGAGTCGTTTAATAAGACTTTGTACTTAGTAATATTTAAAGATTCAAAGATAGCAATAACGTTCTTCATATTTTTTAAATCAACGGGGTCATTGGATAGTAAGTATAGAACTTTGTCAGATTTATCCAAGGTATAGAGATTGATATCATTAAAGATATGAGTGGTATCAATAAGGATAATATCGTAGGAGAAAGCCGCTCTATCTAGGATAACATCGATTAGGGAAGTATTTATTTTATTAGCTTCTCTAGGGTCTTTAGCGCATGGTAAGATGTCGATATAATCATCGTATTTTGTTACGTAACTAGATAGTTCTTCGTACTTGTTGTTGTTGATGTCTTGAAAAAGCGTGGATATGCTTTTTTCATAGGGCTTGTTTAAAGAAAGCGCTATGCCACCGTTGGTTAAGTCTAAGTCGATTAAAAGAACTTTTTTTTGCATTAGTTCATACATACCAGCAAGGTTTAAGACTGTGGTAGTTTTGCCTACTCCTCCTTTTGCACTTGTAATGCAGATACTTGTTCCTGTTTTTAAATTTTTAGCCATATAATCCCTCTTTGCTACTCTTCTATTCTAGATAATTATATCAATAATAGATAAAAATTACAATATGAAGCAAAACAAAAAGTAGATAGTTTGTATCTACTTAGATTACTCTTTAAATTGGAAAATGTAGTCTTCGATTTGGATGTCGTCGCCTTTTTTGGCTCCTAATCTTAGAAGTTCATCCTCAACACCCATACCATGAAGTTTTCTTGAAAATCTTTGGATAGATTCGTCTTCAGTAAATTTTGTCATAGCAAATAGTTTAGATATCTCATCGCCTTCGACAACCCAAACGTTATCTAGTTTTGTTATGGTAAATGGTTTAGTGTTTTCAAATTTATACATAACATGTGATTCATACCTGGTTTCGTCATATAATGGGGTGTTTTCGGTTTTATCTAGGATGTCGGCTAAGGCAGTGATAGCGTCATTTACTCCTTCGTTATTAAGGGCACTTATAGGTAAGATGGTAACATCTGGGTACTTAGCCTTAAAAGCTTTTAAGTTTTCTTGGAAGTTTGGTAAGTCCATTTTGTTTGCAATAACAACTTGAGGTTTGTTTGCTAAGGCTTCGCTATATTTTTTGATTTCGTTATTTATTATTTCGTAATCTTCGATTGGGTTGCGGCCTTCAAAGGAGCCCATATCTATTACGTGAGCAATTACTTTGGTACGCATAGCGTGTTTTAAGAATTTTAATCCTAAGCCAACGCCGGTTGAGGCACCTTCGATTAACCCTGGTAAATCAGCCATAATGAAACTACGTCCGTCTTTTAAGTTTACAACACCTAAGTTTGGGTTAAGTGTGGTAAAATGATAGGCAGCAATTTTAGGTTTAGAGGCGCTTATCATGGATAATAGAGTTGATTTGCCTACAGAAGGAAGCCCTACTAAGCCGACATCAGCTAGGACTTTTAGTTCGCATTTAATGTATCTAGTTTGACCCGGTTCACCATATTCACTAGTTTTAGGAGCAGGATTTTCGTGGGTTGCAAAAGCTTTGTTACCACGGCCACCACGACCACCTTGAGCTACAGTTATTCGTTCTTTGTCTTTAGTTAAGTCGGCAATAATAAGGTTAGTATCTAAATCAATTATAGTTGTTCCTTCAGGCACTTTAATAATGACGTCTTTAGCATCGGCACCAGTACGATTAGAACCTTTACCATTTTCACCCTTTTCGCCTTTAATTATTTTATTGTATCTTAAATCAACTAAGGTACGCAATCCTTTATCTACTTCAAATATAATACTAGCACCATGGCCACCATTAGCACCGTCCGGCCCTAGGTTAGGCATACATTTTTCATGATGGAATGAGGTACAACCATCGCCACCCTTACCCGCTATTAATTTAACATTTATTTCATCGACAAACATTTAATCACCTTTTTCATTCTTTAGAGTATACCACAAAACTTTTAAAAAAAGAAGTAATACTATTAAAGCATTACATAAATTTGTTCATTTGACGCATTACTTCTTTAACTTGTTTTTGACTTGGTTTTCTACCCATTCCACTCATCATAGCTTCAATCATTTTTTCATTGATTGGAGGATTTTTCTTTAGTTCTTTTTGCATTAAATTTTTAGCTACAAAGAAACCAATTACTAGGCCAATTATTAAACCTAGAATTACTAATAATATATCATGTAACATATTAACTCTTCCTTTCTAATTTACGAGAAAATACTTGGGATGCTTCTTCAAATTCTGATTTAGAGTAAGCACATAATAAGACGTTGATATCATAATAAGGATTTTCTTTTGTAAAAGTATCATAGGCACTTAGGCATGATGCAGTTGATGTTGCAACGGGATTTTCTAGATTGCCCCCAAAGATTCCAGCACTTATTAAAGGAAATGAAATGCTAGTTAGGTTATTTTCTTTTAATACTTTTAGACAGTTATAGTAAGCCATGTATAGTTCTTTTAGGGCGTTAGGCTTAGTATTGAAGTTTGGCCCCACAGCATGGATTATGTAGTTAGCATTGAAAATATTAAAAGCCGGAGTAATTACAGCCTGTCCATCTTGCAACGGAACAGCATATTGCTTACAAGCTTTAGTTAATTCTTCATATCCAGCTTTACTGAATATTGCTCCACAAACACCACCGCCAGCATATAGCATGTTATTAGCGGCATTTACTATAGCATCAACGTTTTGGGTAACAGATGAATCATTAATCAAACTAATTTTACTCATATATTTTCTCCTTTATATCCCCTATTTTACTAAAATTAGAAGTTTTAAGCAACACTTTCTACCCAAAAATAGTCTTGATTTTGAAAATCACAAGCAAAGAGATTGCTATTATCTTTTAAGGTGTTGAAGAATTCAGGCTTTGGCGAGGTTGTTTCTAGAACCATGAAGGCATTGCCTACCTTTAGTTTAGTATTTTCGTCATTATAGTAATTATTATAAATATGAGTATTCATGAATTTGGTATAGTGATCATTGGTACAGTAGTTGGTAAATAAGAAGTTATTTAATTCAATCTTATTGATTGGTTTGACCATTTTTTCATACATGTTGATACCATATTTTTGTTCTTCGATGTTTAAATGATAGATGTTTTCAAAGGTTTTGAATAAGTTATAAGGACTAGTTTTAGTTAATGTTCTAAATTCGTCGTTAATATTAAATATATAAAATTTTCTCAATTTTTATCACCAAGATTATTTTAGTATATGAAAGACATATATTTTGTCGAATTTTAGAGAAAAGAAAAATTATAGAGATTTGACCCTATAATTATTTTTCATAATTGCAGTTTGAACAGGCTATTTTCTTACCCTTTTTAACAAGAACGTTATGACACTCTGGGCAGAATTCGTTAATTGGTTCATACCAAGATGCGAAGTCGCACTTAGGATAATTAGAACAGCCATAGAAGTTTTTGCCTTTGCGTGTTTTTTTCAAAACTATTTTGCCATCACATTTTGGGCAAGGCATTATTTCAACTATTTTTGGTTCTTCTTTCTTAATGTACTTGCATTCTGGATATTTAGAGCATGCTGTGAAAGCACCATAACGGCCTTTTCTAATGACTAAATCCGCACCACATTCAGGACAAGTTTCACCAGTTTTTTCTGGAGCTTTCTTCTCCATTTCTTTAAATGCTACTTCAACTAGTGGTTCAAATTTATCATAGAATTCTTTTAACACTTTAACGTTATCTAATTTTTCTAAAGCTATTTCATCTAATTCATGTTCCATATTAGCAGTATATTTAACATTTACGATATCACTAAAGAATTCTTGTAGTTTATCAGTTGTTTCAATACCAATTTCAGTTGGTTTAAATTTCTTTTCTTCTAAAGTTACATAACCTCTAGTTTTTAGGGTATCAATAATAGTTGCATAAGTACTTGGTCTACCAATTCCTAAAGATTCTAGTTCTTTAATTAAAGATGATTCAGTGTATCTTGGGGTTGGTTTAGTAAAGTGTTGTTCTTTTATGATATCATCACTTACTATTACCTTACTTTGATATTTACTAAAATCTGGTAAAGTTTTATCTTCTTGATCTTCATAAGCACTATAAACTTTTAAGTACCCATCAAATTCTAGAACTGATCCAGTAGCTTTAAATAAGTATTCATTGTTTTCTAGAATTATGGTTGTTGCAATAGTTTTAGCGTCAGCCATTAAACTAGATAATGCTTTGTAGTAAATTAAGCTATAAAGTTTATATTCATCAGGTGTTAGGTAAGCTTTAATTGATTCTGGGGTACGAGTAATAGATGTTGGTCTAATACCTTCGTGGGCATCTTGCATGTTATCATCTTTTTTACCAGTTTTAACGTACCCTACGTAAGATTTACCATAAGTATCTTCGATATATTTTAATGTTTCATTTATAAAAATGGGCGCTAGTCTTACAGAGTCGGTACGCATGTAGGTAATAAGACCGACAGTTTCATTTTTTAAATCAACACCTTCATATAGTTTTTGGGCAATACGCATGGTTTTTGATGAAGGAAAACCTAATTTATTTGAGGCTGTTTGTTGAAGGGTTGAAGTTTTAAAGACAGGCTTAGAAGGTCTTTTTTTCTTTTTACTGTCAACACTTTCGATATTAAAGGCTTTGGAAAGCTTACTAAGAATTTCGTCGGCTTCGGTTTCATTAGCTATTTTTATATCGTCATTTTTATATTTAAATAAGTCAGCTTCGAAGTCTTTAAAAATGCCAGTTATACTCCAGTATTCTTCTGGTTTGAAGGCCTCAATTTCACGTTCTTTATCAACAATAAGTTTTAAGGCAACGGATTGAACGCGGCCGGCACTTTTACCACCGGTTTTTGATTGCATTAATTTGGATAATCTAAAGCCTATGATACGGTCAAGCATTCTTCTGGTTTCTTGCGATTTAACCATAGGCATATCAATTTTACGTGGTTCCTTGAAGGCTTCTTTGATAGCCGGTTTGGTTACTTCGTGGAATACTACACGTTCGTATTTATCTTCAGGTATTTCTAAAGCATCATATAAGTGCCATGAAATAGCTTCTCCTTCACGGTCGGGGTCGCTTGCAAGGTATACTTTGTCGGCTTTTTTAGCATCACTTTTTAATTCTTTAATAGTTTTAGCTTTGCCTTTTATGGGGATATAATTAGGTTTAAAGTCATTTTCTACATCAATACCTAAACCAAATTTACCGGTTGTTGCTAAGTCTCTAATGTGTCCTTTAGAAGATACTACTTCATAATCACTGCCTAAATATTTTCCAATTGTTTTACTCTTTGAGGGAGATTCAACAATAACTAAATGTTTCATAAATTCCTTTCTTTTAGTCATTACTTTCTTCTTGCTTATCTTTATACAAATTTTTTTCTAAATATGCAAAGTAATTTTTTTCAATTGCTAAATTATCCATTTTCATCTCGTTTTTAACTCGAGTATTAATTTTTGCAATCTCTTCTTTAGTGTAAGTTTCATCACCAAGGTAAGTTAATTTAGAAGTAGTTGCATCGTAATAAGCAATATCACTACGCCAAGAACCATCAGCAAATACAACATAATTATTAAAGTTTTCATCAAATAGATCTTGACCACCATATAATCTTGGATCGTAATCTAAGTTAAATAGATTTGCAAGGGTTGGTAAGATATTTAAATATGAAGTATAGTTATCATACTTGGTTGGTTCTAATGAAGGATTATAAATGATAAATGGTGTTCTGTCAACGTTACCATAGCCGTCAATATCATAATTAGCAATAGTCTTAAAGTCATAATCGTCTAAACCATATGGGTAATGATCGGCATATAATACAATTACAGTATCTTCAAGTCGACCAGCAGTAGTTAATTCGTCAATTAATTCTCCAATAGCGTTATCTAAGATCTTTAGTTTAGACATATAACGTTTAGCACTCTTAGTATAGTTTTCGTCTTTGTATAAATCTAAATACATATCACCAGTTACACTGGAAGATTCATATGACATATGAGTTGAAACAGTTGTCATCCAAGCCATGAATTTATCTTCATTTATAAAATGTGGGGTTGCTTTTTCAACAAATTCAACATCACTTGGCCATGGTTTATATTCTGTTCCTAGTTTGATACCAAGGTCATTAACGCCATAGTAATGCATACTTCCCATGTTTGGATGAATAGTATGACGATAATAATAATGGTCAGTGTAATCATGATAACTTGAAGTAGTATATCCTTTGTGGTTAAATAAGTTAAACATAGCTTCAAAGTAAGTGTTATCTTTATATACGTTGGCAGTACAGCTTTTATTAATGGTGAATAATGAGGTTAAACCAGTCATTTCGTTATTACCTGTTGAGCAAGCATTTCTTGGGGAGAAGGTATTGGTCCAAGCCCAGCCTTCATTATATAGTTTATTGATATTTGGGAAATATTCAGGGTGATCAGTTATAACGTTACTACCTGATTCCATCATAACTACAATTAAGTTTTTACCTTCAAAGATGCCAGTTTTATCATTCTTAGCAGTTATTTCTTTACTCATAAAGTAGCTATTTAGGGTTTTGTAGTCTTTATTAGTTTCATTATTTTGAAGTTCTTCCCAAGCCGTATCATCTATTACACGGGATTTATCAGTTATTTTTTCAGGTTCTTTCTTAATAAATTCTTCGGAAAACTCACTATGACCAATTAGAAGGGTTTTAATATCAATGTATTCAAATCCTAAAACGCCGTATTGACCAATAGCTAAGTTAGGCATAGAAAGGTTAGAAAATAAGGCTTTGTTACTAACCATCTGTAAATCATTTTGCATGAAAGGGATAATTATAGTTAGATAATATAATGGCATTAAAGCAATAGTGGCAATTAAACTAGATATCTTAGTTATTTTGTTAATCTTTAAGTTTTTAGCATTATATTCTTCTTGGTATGCTTCTTTTTTCTTCTTACCTTTGATACTATCTAATTCTTCGTTATAACGAGTTAGTTCTTTTTTATTTATTCTAGTTTCAATTAAAGTGTAGTATAAAATCAAAAGAATTGTTGGGATAAATACTAGGTAAAATGTTGGTTTAAAGCTACCTAAAAAATCGCCAATAAAGTCTCCTACGGCTCCAGCTTGGGAAGATGTTCCCAAAGACATGACGGTTCCTAGATAATTGTAGAAACCTGCTTGTACAATGTAGACGATATTTAAAATGAGAGAGATAAATATCATGATAGCAGTGCTTACTTTTTCATTTTTAATGAATGAGAGAATAAGACTTATAATTAGGGCAAAAATATTTACTCCAATGAATATTCTTAATAATGACCAATCAAATATTGGCATTTTAGTTCCTATTTTAAAGATTATTTCACAGGTAAATAGTGATATTACCATGGGAATATATAATCTTAGTGTTTTATTTTTAGTTATGTACTTCATTTACTTCATCCTTACTTTTTTTATATTTTTTTACTGGTCCATAAGAGAATCTGTAGTTGTCTAAAGGGCCATATTTTTCTAGAGCATCTAAGTGCTCTTTGGTGGGATATCCTTTATGATTCCTAAAGCCATACATAGGATATTTTTTATCTAGTTCATACATCATGTTATCACGGGTTACTTTAGCTATGATTGAAGCAGCACCAATGGATGCGGAGATGTAATCACCATGAACTAGTCCTTCAGTTGGAATATCAATATTTAGTTTCATGGCATCGACTAATACGTAATCGGGTTTAGTTTGAAGATTTTTAATGGCTTCAATCATGGCTAATTTACTGGCTTCATAAATATTTACTTCGTCAATTGTTTTAGCGTCAATCACGCCAATGCCGTAGGCAATACACTCTTCGATAATTTTAGGATATAATTCATCTCTTTTTTTCTCGGTTAAAGCTTTAGAGTCGTTAAGACCTTCAAGTTGACAATTTTTGGGAAGAATGCAGGCAGCTGCAACAACAGGTCCAACTAAAGGACCACGTCCCACTTCATCTACACCTGCAATTAAGTTATATCCGGCTTCATACAAAGCGCGCTCATGAATATATTTATCATTTTTGGCTAAAGCCATATTAAGAAGACCAATGTCTTTTTTATCTTTTTTTCGATTTAAAGATAATTTTATTTCTAACATTTTAGGAATATTTAAGACTTTATAGCCTTCGATAATAATGGTATCTTTTGGATAATAAAGGTTATAACTTAATTTGATATTATCATACTTTAGTATTTCAATACCAAAAGCACCGATATCTTTAGTCCAACTACTTTCTAGTTTTTTATAAATACTTTTAGGAACGGAAATATCGATGTCATTGGTTTGTTTTTTTATACCTTGTAAGACCATAGAAGCCCCTGATAAGACAATAAAATCTTCTAACTTTAATTCTTCTTTTAAGTATTTTAGTTTAGTTAATATTTCATCTTTTTTCATAGGCTCATTCCTTACTTCTAGTTTCTATCAAATGTTATATTTTTAATATATTCATTTTTTACGTCATTGATAATAGTTAAGCTAACACGTTTGTAATCAATTTCGCCACCACTTATTATAGCACCAATTTTGCGTCCAATGGTAGTATAAGTTTCAACAATGTCATCTATGGTGTCAAGATTATATCTTGTTTTTAGAATTTCTGGGTAGTAATTATTTAATTTTTCAAGGATATGAACAGCTACTTTATCTAGGGGTAATACGTCTTGAGGAATGGTACCAACAGCCGCAAGGTTTAGGGCGATTTCTGTTGTTTCAAATTTAGGCCATAATATACCTGGACTATCTAGAAGAAGAATATTGCTGTTAGTTTTTAACCAAGAAAGATTTTTAGTTACACCAGGCATGTTACCAACATTAACAACTTTTTTACCAGCTAAACGATTTATAAGAGTTGATTTGCCAACATTTGGTACGCCTACTACTAAGACTCTTATTTCTTTTTTCTTTAAGCCTTTGGCTAAACGTTTTTCTTGGGTATTTTGCATTAATTCGTTAGTTTTGTTAATTAATTTTTGATAGTCGTTAGTTTTAGTTAAATCAAGAGGCATTACAGCGAAGCCTTTGGCTTGATAGTGCTCTATCCATTTGGCTGTTTCTTCTTTGTCGCATAAATCATATTTAGTCATGATTAAAATACGTGGTTTATTTTTTAAAATATCATCCATTTCTTTGATTTTACTGGAACTAGGTATTCTAGAATCTATAAGTTCATAGACTACATCAATTAAACTTTCTTTTTCTTTGATTAGTCTTTTGGTTTTGGCCATATGACCAGGATAATAGTTGATAACACTTTTATTAACCCCCCCTTGGTTTTCTGAATTGTTCATATAAATCTACTCCTTTCACACTAAAATTTTTTATAATAAAATCAAGCGTTTTTCTTCTATATTATACCACATCATTTTGTTTTTTTAGATACATTTCTACCATCTTTCTTTCCTCTATTCAAGTTTTTTGTTTAAACTTAAACTTTGGTGGGCTTCTGCATCTAAAGACTTTTACATAAAAAAAGGCGCCAATAGTCAAACTCATATTTTGAGTCAAATTATCAGCGGCAATCAAAACTGCATTATTTAATTTTCTTATTTTTTTACGTTTATGAGCGAAAGATACCACTTTATGAATATATTATTTCTAACAAGCAAATAAGAACTACTCTCACAATCATAAGTGCAACAACTCCTACTTCTCATAAAAATCAATGCCCTAGAAAAAAGAAATCTAATTAACCAGATTCCTTATCTCATAGAAAAACTATTATTTATAGTTAAGATACTATACATAAAAAGAACATCTTGATTATCAAATTTTATATAATTATTCAGAATCCTTGAAGAAACATATCTAATATCAATAACAGTAATCTTCCTATAACCATCTATTAATAGAGGAACTAAACTACTGCCATAAGAATCACGAAAAACAATTAATTCTTTATTACTATTTGAAGTAGGATTAACAATATCTATAATGGAAGATGCTCCTGATAAATATATATCATATTTATCTAATGATTTTAGTTTATCATAATCATATATTTTTGTATATTTTTTAGTTTCATAATTATACACACTACTATTATCAATAGATGGACTAGATATAGTTTTTATAGTATCAATATCTTTAGTTACTGATAGTCTACCAGCATAACTACCCTTAAAATTTGTAACCGTATTTTCAACATTATTATTAGTTATATCAAAATTCATTTGACTAGCAATAGTATTTGCAACATTAAATAAATCTTCTTGTTTCCAATGAGTGTCAGTCTTATAATAATTATCAATTGTTAATTTATCAAATATATTTATATAATTAAGATTTGATAAATTATTTTTCATCATATCTTGTAATTTATTATAATCAAGTTTTAAATTACCTTTATTAACAAAGTAATTTTTATCAGGAATAATAGTATAATAAATGTTACTATTATTATTCAAATATGTATTTTTTATATAATTAATCTTATTTGTTAAATTATTAATAGAATTAGTATTTAAAGGAAATATTTCTTCAACAATATAATCATCATACATATATAAATTGTTATATTCACCTTTAGTAGATAATTCTATATCTATTTTAATTTTTCTAAAAGTATCTCTTTTGATAAATTGATCCGTAACATAGGAATCAAATTTCTTAAAATATGTACCATCAAACAAGCTTTTAATAGTTAATTCTGGCATGGTAGCAAGTTTTCTTCTCTCTGCTATAGAAATATCAGTATCTTTTTTTATAACATTAATCAAAAATAATGAAATTATAGTAAAAAGAAATACTAAAGTTACAACTATATCTTTAATTTTATCGTTCATGTATAACCTCCTTAAAATCTAAAATATAAAAACGGATTATATGAATTATCTATCAAATAAGAAGTAACAACAAATAATATTATAACTATTAAAATTGGTTCTAAAATATTAATTATGTTATTTAGATATTTATTTTTTCTTAATTTATCTATTAACGTTTTAATAAAAGGAGTAGCCCCAAATAAAGCTATAATTAATATTGGTAAATAACTCTTTAAATAATGAAGTGTATAATCATTAATAAAAGCTTCTCCATTCATACCAAATAACCCTTTAATATTAATCAAAGCCTCTGACATATTGTCAGAATTAAATATAATAAATAATACCATAACGATAAATAATACATATATTCTTCTTATAAAAGAAGGCAATTTTTCCATAAATTTATTAAGGAATATTTTTTCTATTATAAGAATAATTCCAAACAATAATCCCCATATTAAAAAAGTCCAATTAGCACCATGCCATATTCCAGTTAATAACCATACTATTAAAATATTTCTTATTTGTTTATATTTACCATCTCTATTACCCCCAAGTGGAATATAAACATAATCTTTGAACCATGTACCAAGAGAAATGTGCCATCTTCTCCAAAACTCAGTTATACTTTTTGATATATATGGGTAATTAAAGTTTTCAGGAAAATTAAATCCAAATATTCTTCCAAGACCAATAGCCATATCACTATAAGCTGAAAAATCAAAATACAACTGTAGCATATAACTTATACCAAATATCCAATAAAATATTACAGTTGTTTCATTTAGAGCAAAAGCTTTAGTGCAAAGTTCTCCCAAAGCATTAGCTATTAATACTTTTTTAGCAAGTCCAATAGAAAATCTTCTAATACCATATGCAAA
>ENA-ORKV01000211-ORKV01000211.1-human-gut-metagenome-genome-assembly--contig:-NODE-211-length-79445-cov-6.564686_pt1 | contig 79445 bp, 72 predicted proteins | sample MGYA00243058_ERZ508805 | MGnify/ENA primary metagenome ERZ508805 (study PRJEB26277, sample SAMN04329770) | human gut metagenome | biome: human-associated habitat | host: Homo sapiens | place: USA...
TCAAGCCCCTGTCTGGCATAGGAACGCAAGTCCACACGCTCCGGGCGGTCATTGGCTTCCAGATAGCGGTTCTGGATAACCTCCCATTCATGCCGCCAGATTTCACAATACTCCTGGTCGTTCCAGTCCACCGTATCCTCCTTGTGGCTTTTCCACCTGCCGGATGGCAGCTTTATCCGTTCCCCGTTTTCATCAAGGTCATAAACCTTGCTGCTCTTGGGAAGCCATTTCCCATGTTCGTCCATTGCTCTCATAGTCAACAGGACATGGGCGTGGGGATTGTGTCCCGGCGGATAGGGGTCGTGGATGGCAAAGTCAACAATCATGCCTTTGGAAACAAACTGCTGTTCACAAAACTCCCGGACAAGGACAGCGTACTGGTCGGGCGGTATCTCTCTGGGGATGGTAAGCACCCACCGCCTTGCAAGCTGGGAATTCCATTGCTTCTCCACCGCTTCGGCGGCGTTCCATAAAGTATTGCGGTCTGCATACGACCGTGGGGCATTTGCCGGAAGCAAGATTTCATTGTGGACGATACCACGCTTTTCCGGGTAGTGCTTCACTTCCTGATCGTATCCACAGAACAGCTTTTCGCCGCTCTGGTAGGCAGCGGCGGCAACCGCAGACTGCTGTTGGCTTCGCTGCACAATCGAGATTTCGTTGTGTGGACAGGGCATTTCGTGTCCCTCCTTTCGGTAATTGGTGGATGGGGTGGCGTTTTACCACCTCATTTGGGGCAGAAAAAAAGCAGGAGACCTTTTCAGATTTCCTGCTCGGTGGTGCCGCCGGTGGGCGGCTGGTATTCAGTTTTGAAAGTTCGGGTCAGGGTGGCCCGATGATGAAATAAAATATCTGCATGAAGATTATTCAACTTCTTTTAGTAATTCTTCAACAGAAATACCGTAAAGTTTTGCAAGTGCAAAAAGATTTGATGTGGAAGGGTCGGATGTTCCATTTTCCCATTTTGAAACAGCCTGCCTGCTAACACCAATCGTTTCAGCAACAAATTCCTGCGTCATTTTGCACTGTGTTCTGTGTACTTTGAGTGCTTCACCCAACGATTTCCTCACTACGGATTTTTCCTGCCGTACATCTTTTGAATGGATATATTTGAGTAATGCACGAACAATAAGGGTAAGCAAACCAACAAAGATACATGCCTGATTTTGGCTTGCCCCAATCAGGGCTTGCCATGTCGTGAGCGACGAGGGCGGTATAGTAGTTGTCGATGGTGGACGGAGCGTTGAACAGCACCGCCCGCAGATATTGCTTGATGTTGCGGATCTTCGTGGTGTTCTCCCGCATACAGTCCATGACAAACTCGATGTGGCTGCTGTTCAGCTTCAAGAATTTACTCTTTACCAGCTCGGCGGGGTAATCGTCGCCAGCGATGCGGAGCGTCTTTCGTGCAGAGCAGACAGTTTCCAGCATGAGGTCTACGATCTCGTCCAAACGCTCCTTGTCCATTTTCGGGTTCTGCATGAGCGCGTCGTACTCGATATTCTCCATAATGATTTCACGGTAAATATCTACGGCACTCTGTTTGACCGCTTCCGTTCCTTTCCGTTCCGGCGCAGCCCTGCAAGGTGAGGGGTCAGGGGAAAGGATAGGAAAGGAATCGGTACTTGATAGATTCGTAATTGATTTTTCTTTCTTTGATAAGTTAGTTCTTGATCTATCTTTATTTAATTGCGTTGGATTTTCCGACGTCGGATTATCCGTTGTCGGATTTTCCAACATCGGTTTACCCGGTATTGGATTTTCCAACACCGGCTGCGGCTGCTCATAGATGGTGTATTCGATAGCGGTCATTTTGCCTTTTTCGTCGCGCCCCTGCCGCCGCAGAATATATCCGGCTTTTTCAAGCTCCCATACGGCGGTGCGGATCGCGTCGATGCTCTCACGGTTGATATGGGACAGCCCTGCAAGGGTATAGTCCCAATCCTCCGGCAGGGACAGCATTTGCGATAACAGCCCCTTGGCTTTCAAGGTCAGCTCCTTATTTCGCAGATGGTGGTTTGACATGACGGTGTACCCGCTGTTGCGCTCCACCCGAAATACTGCCATAGGTTATCAGCTCCTTTCGCTCACTTCGCCGTGCCGCGCCGGAGGGCGGTCAGCTTGCCCGGCTCATACGGACATTCCGCGTACACACAGAACTGGTACTTCCAATGCGGACGGTAAAAGTGACAGGTATTGCAATCCTCACAGTCGGCACAGCCGCCGTTTTCGTAGCGGTCAAAGCCGGGCTTTCCCCGCATGAGCATTTCAAACGCACGGCTGCTGCCGTTCGTAAAGTACATTGTGGCTGCACCTCCTCTCAGATTTGGGCAAAAAAAACGCCGTAGACTTTTCTCAAAATCTACGGCGTGGGCGTATGCGAAAAGGGATGCTGCCTTGCGGTAACATCCCTTTTGACGCTTGGTTATTCAATTTTTGAGCTAACCTGTTTGCCCCCTGCCCTTAAAAGCGTTGATTTTACTGGGTTTCTGCTTGTTTTCCTATGTCAACGCTCTTGAGGGGTGCATTTTTTATGGGGTGGATAATGGGACTCGAACCCACGATCTTCAGAGCCACAATCTGACGCCTTAGCCAACTAGGCCATATCCACCATATTAAATTACTGAATGGCACGTCAGGAGGGACTCGTTAAATCAAGGAGCCGCTCGGTCAAGCCCTCGCGGGCAACAGTCCACCGGACTGTTGCATTTTATGGTTCGAGTCCTGAGAAAGACTTCAGCGAACCGCAATGCAGCATTCTACCTGACGCTTGCAGCAAGTGGCACGCCAGGAGGGACTCGAACCCCCGACCTACTGCTTAGAAGGCAGTTGCTCTATCCGGCTGAGCTACTGGCGCATTTCTATGGAGCGGGTGACGGGAATCGGACCCGCGTATCCAGCTTGGAAGGCTGGTGTTCTACCATTGAACTACACCCGCAAAAGCCCATGACCTGACTGATTCAGCCATAGGATTTTACCATAATCACGCCAAGATGTCAAGGGTTGGTTCGCAGAATCTCCGGGATTTTTTCATAAATCACGTCCGCAACAGCGCCGTCGGCACAGGGACACACATTCGGGAACCGATCCGCCACAATGCCATCCGCCGGACAGAAGCTCCAGTCCGCACCCTCCAGCATGGAAATGTCATTGTCCGCGTCGCCCATGCACACCAGAATTTTCCGTCCCAAACGCTGCTGAAGCTCCCGGGCAGAGCGGATTTTGCTGACGCCCTTGGCATGGACATCGATGATCCGGGTCGCCGCCCGGAACACCTCGCAGTACGCGCCAAAACGTGCTTTCAGCTGTGCCTCGGCGTCGTCCATCCGGCGAACCTCCTCCGGCGTGCCGTCAAACATGCTTGCCACCGTCACGTCCCGGAATTCCCCATACAGGGTGAATTTCAGGAAGGGGCCGAGATCGTCTCCCGGTTGGGCAAAGCCCCGGGCACACTGGTTGTTGTCGCTGAATGCGTCCCAGGCCGGATTTTCCGTAAAGCGGTAGTGGGCGTCCACCCCCTGCACCTCCACCGTCAGGTCGGGGAACAGGGTCATGCACTCCCGAACGGTCTGCCACAGGTCCAGCCGGATTTCATGGCAGAACAGCAGCTTTCCCGCCGCCAAATCATAGGCCGCCGAGCCGTTATACAGCAGCAGCGGCGCGTTTACGGGGACCCGGTCGCGGAATGCCCGGATCATCGGCACGCTCCGCCCGGTGTTGACGGTGAACGCGCCGTCGTTTTCCATAAAATAGCGGATGGCTTCCAAATTCCGCTCCGGGATGGAGGAGTCGGGCGCCGTCAGCGTCCGGTCATAGTCCACGGTAAGCAATACATCCGAAAATTTTCCCATAACTTCCTCCTGATATCTATTTCATCTTTTCCAGCTTGTCCAGCACGTCCCGGAAATATTGGGGCAGCTCGGCGAAAACCATCACCGGATGTCCGTCCCTCGGGTGCTGGAAGCACAGCGCCCCGGCGTGGAGACACTGACTGCTCTGCCCAAGCTCCGGCTTTTTGCGGCCGTAAACCGTGTCCCCCAGAATGGGGTGACCAATGTAGGCCATGTGTACCCGGATCTGGTGGGTGCGGCCGGTTTCCAGCTTGCAGCGGATGTGGGTATAGCCCTTATAGCGGCGCACCACCTCCCAATGGGTGACGGCGTTCCGTCCGCCCCGCTGGGTGACGCACATTTTTTTCCTGTCCGTGGGGTGCCGCCCGATGGGCGCGTCCACGGTGCCGGAATCCTCCTTCATAACGCCGCAGACAATGGCCTCGTAGGTTCTGGCCATGGTGTGGTCTTTCAGCTGAGAGGCCAGCATGGTGTGGGCGTAATCGTTCTTCGCCACGGCCAGCAGCCCCGACGTGTCCTTATCGATGCGGTGGACGATTCCCGGGCGCAGCTCGCCGTTGATGCCGGAAAGGTCGTCTCCCAAAGCGTAGAGCAGGCCGTTGACCAATGTATCGTCGGCGTGTCCGGCGGCGGGATGCACCACCAGCCCCTTGGGCTTGTTGATGACCAGCAGATCGTCGTCCTCGTAGACGATATCCAGCGGCATTTCGGTGGGAACGATGTCCACGGGTTTTGCTTCGGGGATCGTGTACTCCACCCGGTCGCCGACGTTCAGTCGGTCGTTTTTCTTACCGGGGACGCCGTTTCGCGTGACCATGCCCTCTTCAATGAGTCTCTGCGCCGCGCTGCGGCTTAAATTTCCGGGCTGTCTTGCCAGAAACGCGTCCAGACGCTCCCCGGCGGTGTCGGCAAATAAGGTCATTTTTTCTTATCCTTCCAGAATGCCTTGTTGAACAGCACCAGATGTCCCATCAGCAGCACGCAGCCGCAGGTGATGAAGCAGTCCGCCACATTGAACACGGGGAAGTCCATGAAGGCCGTCTCGATCATGTCCACCACGTAGCCCATGCGGAGCCGGTCAACCATATTGGCAAAGCCGCCGCCGTAAATCGCCGCAATGCACCAGCGCTCGAAGGGCGTAAAGGCCATTTTCTTTTTGAAATATTCCCAGACGATCAGCCCGGTAAAGAACAGAAAAATCAGGGCAAACAGCCACTGCTGCCCCTCAAAGGAGGAAAAGGCCGCGCCGGAATTCTGCACGTAGGTCAGATTCAGGACGCCGGGGATAAAGGAAATGTCCGTGTAAAGGGGAATGTACGCAACGGTAAAATACTTGGAGAGCTGATCGACCGCCACAATGCCGGCGGCAAACAGGGCATAGTATAGAAACTGCATCGGAACGCCTCCTGTTAAGATAGGGTTATGATACCATGAAGCGCAGGGATTGTCAAACATCCGCCGCCGAAGGCGTAAAAAAACCCGCCCCGAGTATTCCCAGGACGGTGCTGCTAGAGCCATATTTATCTGATGAGGAACCTTTCGGCGTCACCGCAAAAGGCGGCAAGCTCCTCCTCGCTGCAATCCACGTTCACCCGCAGGGGGCCGCACAGATCCAGACAGAACATTTCCATGAAGCTCTTTCCGTTGACCTTGTTGTTGGCGTCCCGGATAATGACAGGGAACCCCCGCGCCGTGGACAGCGACACAAATTCCTGAACATCCTGAACCGACTGGAGCCGAACCTGAAATTCCCGCACAAAAGTACCTCCTGCAACTGTACAAACCTGTTTTTTTCGTGTATAATTGGGGGGAATGATCCGGCGGTGGCACTAACTTCCCCGTATCATCGGTGGATAGCCATTATTATAGCAGTTTCCCCCGAAATTTCAACTGTCGGTTTGGACGATTAATACAAATTCTTGACATCTTTATTGGTGGATTTGACATATGAGATTTGCATTCTATACCCTTGGCTGCAAGACAAATCAATACGAGACGCAGGCCATGGAGCAGCTGCTGACGGAGCTTGGGCACGAGATCGGGCAGTTTGACCAGCCCTGCGACGGCTATATTATCAACACCTGTTCCGTTACCGCCGTGGCGGACAAGAAAAACCGGGCGGTCATCCGCCGGTGCCGCCGGGATAATCCCGACGCCGTCATCGGCGTATGCGGCTGCTACTCCCAGCACGCCCCGGAGGCGGTGCGTGCGCTGGGAGTGGACATCATCGGCGGCAGCGGCGGGCGGCGGGAATTCGTGGAGCTGATGCTGTCTGCCATGGAGGGCAAAATCCGGGCGGAACAGCTGGACAACGCTCTGCGCCGCCGGGAGTTTGAAGTCCTCCCTGCCGGTGGACTGGAGGAACGTACCCGCGCCATGCTGAAAGTGCAGGACGGGTGCGTGAATTTCTGCTCCTACTGCATCATTCCCTACACCCGGGGCCCCATTCGTTCCGCACCGGTGGACGTGGCCGTCAGCCAGGCGCAGGAGCTTGCCCGGCGGGGCTACCGGGAGATCGTGGTGACGGGCATTGAGATCGCCAGCTGGGGCGCCGACCTTCCGGGCAAGCCGGAGGTCACGGAGCTGATTGAGGCGGTCTGCACCGCCGTTCCGGCGCTGCGGGTGCGGCTGGGCAGTCTGGAACCGCGAATCGTGACGGAGGATTTCTGCCGGCGGCTTTCCCGGCTTCCGAACCTCTGTCCCCAGTTCCACCTGTCCATGCAGTCCGGGTGCGACACGGTATTGCAGCGAATGCGGCGGAAGTATGATACCGCGCGGTACTATGAAAGCGTCTGCCTGCTGCGGACGTGGTTTCCGGGCTGTGCCGTTACCACGGACATGATCGTGGCCTTCCCCGGGGAGACGGAGGATGAATTTGCCCAGAGCCTTGCCTTTATCCGCAAGTGCGGCTTTGCGGAAATGCACATTTTCCCCTATTCCCGCCGTCCCGGAACCCCCGCGGACAAGATGCCGGGGCAGCACGGCAATGCCGTGAAGGAAGCGCGCAGCCGTGCGGCCATTGCCGTAGCCGAGGAAATGAGCCGCGCCTACCGGGAAGCGCTTGTCGGCTCCGTGCAGAGCGTCCTGTTTGAAAGTGTGGAGGGCGGCCTGTTCACCGGACATACGCCCAATTACGTAAAGGTCTATGCCGCAGGTGAGAATCTCCACAACGAAATTCGGGATGTTACGATAAAATCCGTTTTTCAGGACGGCGTGCTGGGAGAAATTTGCGCGGCGAAGGAGGTCAGCGGGCATGAAGCATGATACCGCCATACCGGCAAGCCGCCGGGTCTATATCGATTTTCTGAAAGTGATCGCCATTTATCTGGTGCTGTTCAACCACACCGGCGTAAGCGGCTTCGTCCTGTTTACCGTCCGGCAGGGGACGAAAATGTACTTTCCTCTGATGTTCAACGCCATTCTGATCAAAATTGCCGTGCCGCTGTTTTTCATGGCGTCCGGCGCGCTGCTGCTGGGGAAAGAGGAATCCTATGGGGATCTGCTGCGCAAGCGGTTCCTCCGATTTCTTGTTGTTCTGGTGGTCGCATCCCTGATTTCGTACCTGTATACCTGCCTGCGGCAGGGCAGTCAAACGCTTTCGGCAGCATATTTCTGGACGATGCTGTATACCCACAATCTGGCTGGCTCTTACTGGTATCTGTATGCGTATCTCGCATACATTCTCATGCTCCCCCTGCTGAGGAAGCTGGCAAAAGCCATGACCGCGCAGGAGTATCGATGGATGTTTTTGCTGTACGGGGTGGTTCATCTCCTGCAGATTCTGGAATTTCTGATCTGGAAGGGCGGGAAATCCCACAACAGTTACTTTTCACTTTTTATCGCACTGGACTATGTTTTCTACCCCCTGATGGGCTACTACATTGACCGGTGCATGAAGGATGCCGAGTTCACGGTCAGGCGGCTGCTCGCCATGACGGCGGTCAGCGTCGCCGCGATTGTGGTCTGCTGCCTGATGACCCACTACAGCTGCACCCTGACCGGCGGATGGGATGAGGAAAGCTGCCAGACCTTCTTCAGCACCCTGATTTTCCTGCCCACCGTCACGGTGTACTACGGGGTGAAGCTGCTCTTTCTGCGGCATCCGCCGACGGAACGGCTGAAGAAGATCATCGTCGCAGCCAGCGAAACGACCTTCGGCCTTTACCTGATCAACCATATCTGTCTTGAAGAGACTCTTCCTGTGTTCGCGGCTTTGTATCCCCATATGCGGGTGCTGATTGCGTGCTGGATATGGACGCTCTGCGCCTGCCTTCTGGGCGGCAGCATCACCTTCCTTGTGAAGAAGATTCCCGGCGTCCGCAAGTTCCTGTAGGGTCTATCTGAAAACCGGAAATATGACCAACAGCGAGGGATTTTTCGCCTGATGAAATCATTTTTCCGCAGGAATACTTTGTGTATTGCAAGGAAAAATGGTGCACAGCAGGCGGAAAAGACCCGCTGTTTGGGCATGTTGACGGTTTACAGATAGGCCCTAACGGAAAGCCACGGTTTTCCGCCGTTTCTTGCAATTCTGCGCTTTTCGTGGTAAGATAATGCTAATGTTTGATTCTCAGGAGGAACCCCATGAAAACCCTGATGCACATTTGCTGTGCGCCCTGCGCCAACCGGCCCATTGAGGTGCTCCGCACCGACGGCTTTGAGGTCACGGGCTTTTGGTATAATCCCAACATCCACCCCGTCACCGAGTATCGCGCCCGGCGCAACTGCCTGCAGGCCTACGCCGAGGAAATTGAACTACCCCTGATCCTCCGCAACGATTACGGTCTGCGCCCCTTTGTCCGGGCGGTGGCGGAGGACATTCCGGGGCGATGCGTCAAGTGCTACGAAATGCGCCTGTTTGAGACTGCCCGTCAGGCCGCCGAGGGCGGCTTCGACAGCTTTACGTCCTCCCTGTTCATCAGCCCCTACCAGAAGCACGAGCTGATGCGGGAGGTGGCCGAGCGGGCGGCGGCGGAGTACGGCGTGCAGTTCCTGTACCGGGATTTCCGCCCCTATTTCCGCGCCGGGCAGGAGTTTGCCCGGGAACACGGCTTTTACATGCAAAAATACTGCGGCTGCATCTTCTCCGAGGAGGAGCGGTACATGAAGCCCAAGAAAATTCTTCCCTGAGGTGGAATGTTATGTCAACTTACGAATTTTCCGTCCCCTGCCTGTTCGGGCTTGAGGGCATTGCCGGCGACGAGCTGCGGCGGCTGGATATCCCCAACGTCCGGGTGGAAAACGGCCGGGTGCTGTTTTCCGGAGAAGCGCGGGACATGGCCAAGGCCAATATCTGCCTGCGCACCGGCGAACGGGTGCTGATCGTGCTGGCGGACTTCCCTGCTAAGACCTTTGAAGAGCTGTTTCAGGGAGTCTATCATGCAAATCTGGAAGATTTTATCCCCAAAGACGGCAGCTTCCCGGTGAAGGGTCACTGCTTAAACAGCCAGCTCATGAGCGTCCCGGACTGTCAGGCCATCGTGAAAAAGGCCGCCTCCCGGCGTCTGGGAGAAAAATACGGCGTCAGCTGGCTCCCGGAGACCGGGGCAAAGTACCAGCTGCAATTTTCCATCATGAACGACCGGGTGCAGCTGTATCTGGACACCTCCGGCCAAGGCCTCCACAAGCGGGGCTACCGCGCCGTGGGCAACGACGCGCCGTTGCGGGAGACGCTGGCCGCCGCCATGGTTCAGCTGACCCGCTACCGGGGACGGGAATTTCTGTGGGACCCCTTCTGCGGCTCCGGCACCATCCCCATTGAAGCGGCGCTGATCGCTCGGAACGCCGCCCCCGGCGGCCGCCGCCGGTTTGCGGCGGAAGCATTCGCATGGTGTGACGGGAAAGTCTGGGACGAGGTTCGGGAAGAAGCAAAAGCGAAGGAATTCCATGGAAAATACCAGATCCTCGGCTCGGACAACGACCCCAAGTGCGTCTCTCTTGCCATGGCCAACGCCCGGAAGGCGGGGGTAGGCGACATCATCCGCTTCGCCGACGGCGACGCCACCAAAATGGACCTGCCCGCCCAGTCCGGCATTCTCATCGGCAATCCGCCCTACGGCCAGCGGATGCTGGAGCAGCAGAGCGCCCAGCGGCTCTACGCCGCGCTGGGGCGGCACCTGAAATACGCCGACGGCTGGAAGAAATTCATCATCACCTCCGAACCGGAGTTTGAGCATTACTTTGGCCGCCGCGCCGACAAGAAGCGCAAGCTCTACAACGGCATGATCAAGTGCGACTACTATATGTACACCGATAATTCCCGGAAAAACCAGAAAAGGGATGACAAAAAATGAAACACCTGTTCATCATCAACCCGGCTGCGGGCAGCTGGGATCACACGAAGCAATACACCGCCGCCATTGTGGAAAGCTGCAATGCCCGGGGGCTTGACTACCGCGTTGAGGTATCCAAGGCTCCGGGAGAATGCCGCCGCATCACCCGGGAAGCGGGAGAGACCGGGGAGGAATACCGCGTCTACGCCTGCGGCGGCGACGGCACGTTGAACGAGGTTGCGTCCGGCGCGGCGGGATTTTCCAACCTGGCCATCACCGCCTATTCCGGCGGCAGCGGAAACGACTTTGTCCGGCTCTTCAGCGAACCTGCCGCTTTCTCCGATCTGGAACGGCTGCTGGACGCCAAAGAAGTCACCTTCGACATGATCCGCTGCAACGACGACTACGCCCTGAACATCTGCTCCGTGGGTCTGGATGCCCGCATCGGCACCGACGTCGCCCGGTACAAGCGGCTTCCCCTGCTGCAGGGCTTCCGCGCCTATGTCGCGTCCACGGTGGTGAACGTGGTGCGGGGCATTGCGGAACACTATGTGGTTGAGATCTGCGGCGAAACCGTTGACGCCCAGCAAACCATGATCTGCGTCTGCAACGGGCGATTCTACGGCGGCGGCTTCAACCCCGTGCCGGAGGCCGACCCCACCGACGGGCTTCTGGACGTGCTTCTGGTGAAGAAGGTGAGCCGCCTGCAGGTGTCCTCCATCATCGGGAAATACAAGAACGGTCGGTACAAGGACTACCCCGACGTCATCCGCCATTTCCGGACGGACAGCGTGAAGATCCTCTGCGACAAGCCCACCGCCATCAACTTAGACGGCGAGCTGCGCACCTCCGACGTGGTGAACATTTCCGTAGCGCAGGAGAAGGTGCGCTTCTTCTACCCCAAAGATCTCAGCTGGCAGGCAAAGGAACCGGCGCACTGCTGAAAATATACATAAACGCAGACATTTCAACCGAAATGTCCGCGTTTTCCTTTGCCAAATATGTATTATGCTTCCATAACCTCATGAAGCTCCGCGACCGAGCATCCCTTGCTTTCATAATACGCAAGCATCTGGGGCAGCTGCTTTTTGTCGTAGCTGGTGATGCAGTCAGACAGTACATGAACGGTGTACCCGCTTTTCGCCATATTGTAGCAGGTGGATTTGATACAGGCCGTGGCATCCGCGCCTGCAATAAAAAACTCTGTGATGCCGTTTTCCTGTATAAAGCCGGCGAAGTCTTCACTGGTCAAGGCATTGCCCTTTGTCTTGGTGAAGACAGTATCGGAAACGATTTTCATCTCCGGCACCAGCTCCGCGCCGCGGCTGCCGGGCTTGAAGGTCCTTGTTCCCGCAAACAGGTTGTTATGCTGAATGTATACAACATACATGTTCTGGCCAATCGCCCAGTCGATCGCCTGATTGACCCGGTCGATGATTTCCCTGTAATGCTTCGTGATGTCATTCTGAAGGTCGATCACGACCAATGCTCTGTTTTTCATCCTGTTTTTCTCCACAAATTGCGGTTCACGGCATATAAACGTTGATATCCACGTCCCCATTGATGCCGGGGACTCTGCCTGTGCAGGTGTACTGCCACATTTCCACCTTCCATGGGTAGCGCATTCTGTCCTGATACAGCGCCAGCCAGAAGGGAAAATCCTCCAGCTCGCTCAGGTAATACAGGTTCTCCGACTGGTGCCAGTTGAAATAGACCATGGGCTGATAGCCAAGCCCCTTCATTTTTTCGCAGAAGTACAGCTGGATGTCCGTTAGGGTTCGCGCGTCCATGTTGGCCGTCCGGGCGTCGCTGGCGGGAATTTCCCAGTCCAGAATGATGGGCATGTCCAGCCGGTAGTCCCCCAGAATGCCCAGCATGTATTCGATCTCCTGATCGGCCTCGTCCATGCTCAGTGCCTGAGAGAAGAAGTATGCGCCGATGGGAAGCCCCGCTTCCGTCGCACCCGCGAGATTCTTCTTCGCGTATTCGTCCTCCACCAGCTTGCCGCTGCCGTAGCCGCGGTACCCAAGGCGGATGATGGCAAAGTCAATGCCGGAACGGGCGACCTTCTTCCAATCGATGTCCCCCTGAAACGCGGAGACGTCCACACCGGAATAGCTGTCGGTGCGCAGGCAGGTGAGGTAGTTATGGTTGTTGTACTGAAAATCCAGACGCCCGTAGGGATTCGGTTCCGGGGGGATGGTCGGCTCGGAGGTCGGTTCCGTTTCCTCCGGCTCCGTTTCCGGCTCCGGCGAGGCCGGCGGCTCTGTCATTTCCTCGTGGTGCCGACGCACCACCAGCGCTTCCGGGTCGTCCGCGGCCTTGTAATAGGGACGGCACAGGATCGCGACCCACGCCAGCGCCGCAGCGGCGAGCAAGGCGATGGCGGCCAGAATCCACTCCGGGCGGATTCGTTTTCTTGGCAGTACGGGCATTTCCGGCGGGTAGATTTCATCTAGGATTACCACGGAATCTTCCATGGAAAAATCTTCCTCCGGGACTGGCTCGTCCGGCCGCAATGGCGGCATCCCTTCCGGCTTCTGAACCTCGGCAGCCTCGTCTTCCAAATTGTCAATGATTTCCATGACCCGCCTCCTTTCCCGCGTCCTTTCGCTACAGTATACCACATTTTTCGCGCCGCGCCAAGAGGAATCGAGTGCTTAAATCAATCTTAAACATTCCGTTAATTTTGGCCATAAGCTGTTGCATTCGCCGCTTTTTGCAATATAATAACATGTAAGCATTTCTCTGGCAAAGGTGATTTTTATGAATGGGATCAGCAGCTGGTTTCGGCAGTTTTCCGCGAAGCTCTCGGCGGGACTGCGCAGCTTTATGGCCGGGCGTTATGGCACTGACCGGCTGAATATGGTAATTCTGTGTGCGGGTCTGTTTTGCAGCCTGCTGTCGGTGTGGGTCAAGGCGGTGCCGCTGAATATCATTTTCTGGGCGCTGAGCTACGGCCTGATGATCTGGGCGATCTGCCGCACTCTGTCCCGGAACACCTACAGGCGGTATCAGGAAAACCGGAAATTTCTCCAGTTTTTCACCCGCTTAAAGGACAGGCAGAACCGCTATTTTGACTGCCCCAAGTGCCGCCAGCTGGTGCGCGTCCCCAGAGGAAAGGGAAAAATCGCCATCACCTGCCCCCGGTGCAAGGAAAAGTTCATTCGGAAAACCTGAAAAGCGCCGCCGCAAAGTTTCACTTTGCGGCGGCTTGTGCTTTCCCGTCATGACGCAAACAGTTCCTCCACCGTGGCAAACCGGTAGCCCTCTTCCTCCCATTTTGTCAGCAGCTCGTCAAGAATTTCCGCGTTGGTTTTGGACGTAGAGTGCAGCAGCACCACCGCGCCGGGGTGGGTCCTCGGCAGCAGCTTGGCGAAGGCCTGCTCCCGGGTGGGCTGGGAATCGTTGTTCCAGTCCACGTAGGCAAGGCTCCAGAAAACCGTCCGGTAGCCCAGCTCCTGCGCCATGCGCAGGTTTTCCTCACTGTATATCCCCTGCGGCGGGCGGTAGTATTTGGGCATGTCCTGACCGGTGGTGTCCTTGTACAGCGTCTCCAAGTCCTGCAATTCCTTTGTGAATGCCGCCTTTTCGGAAATTTTGCTCATGTCGTAGTGGTGCATGGTGTGGTTGCCCACGATATGCCCTTCCTCCGTCATCCGGCGCACCAAGTCGGCGTTTTTCTCGATGTAGTTGCCCACGAGAAAAAAGGCCGCCTTGACGTTGTGCTTTTGCAGCGTGTCCAGGATTTTCTCCGTGCAGCCGTTTTCGTAGCCAGCGTCAAAGGTCAGGTACAGCACCTTTTCCGACGTGCTGCCGATGTACGCAGCGTCGTACCGCTTCAGCTGGTCGATCCCGGCGTTGCCGATGGGCGGCGCACCCTCCTGCCGGAAGCTCAGCCCCCACGCCCCCGTGGGCAGCGCGCTGCCCGAAAAAATCCCCACTGCCGTCACCGCCGCCGCGGTCAGCGCCGCCAGTAAGATCAATAAATCCCGCTTTCGCAAAAAGCATCCCCTCCCTTGGACATCCTATGCCCTGGGGAGGGGATGTATTCACTTTCGATTCACTGTCCGCCGTGGAGGTACTTGTAGTCCCAGTCCAGATCGAACAGCTTGTTGCCCCGCTCCATGGGACAGCCGGTGTACAGGTCGTCCGCCAGCTCCCGCAGAACTTCCGCAGGCTCCAGACACTCGATATAAAAGTCCGGCAGGGCTTCCTCTCCCAGCCGCGCCCCCAGAATGGCGCCGGTGACGGCGCCCACGGCGGCGCTGCGGCCGGAGTGGTTCACCGCCGCGATCATGGCGCTGTCAAAGTCGGCGGAGTTGGTCAGGCAGGTGTAAACGGCCCCGGCAAGCACCTGCGCGGCGCTGTCGCAGCCCAAGCGCTCCATCACATCCACGGGGCTGAGATTGGGGGATTCCGAGTAGGTGATGGCGTGGCGCACCAATGTCGCGACCTCGAACGCCTGACTGTACTGGTGGCCGAACTGCTCTTTCATGGCCTCCACGGCCTCCGCCACCAGCCGTTTCAGGGGCAGGTGGGGCTGACGGATGAGCCGGCTCATGATGTGCGCCAGCACCGCCCCTGAGAGAAACGCCGAAGGATTCCCCTGCGTCAGCGCCACCGTTTCCGCCCCCAGCAAATCGATCTCATGCTGGTCGGTACGGTCTTCGTGGAAAAACAGCCCGACGCCGATGGCGGTGGTGATGCCGCCGGGGCCATCATAATTGTTGGCGGGGGTTTCGGGGGTTCCCAGCGTGGGGCGGCTCAGGGTATCCAGCATCCGGGTGTCCATGCAGTGGCGGCGGCAAAGCTCGGCTTTCCGCAGAAGCCAGCAGTAATTCCGGGTGGGGCGTCCCCATGGGCGCTGAGAAGCCGCCCATTCCCGGCTGCTCATGCCCACATACTTGATGAAGGGCGCCATTTTCCCCAGCATCTGCCCCCGGGTCAGGCCGAACAGCAGACCGTTGCAGGTGAACGCCGCCAGCTGGGTATAGGAGGTGACGTCGGCATAGCCGTTGACCAGATCGTAGCCCAGCAGGCCGTTGGGGCCGTAGTCCTCCTGAATCTCCTGCCAGCTGCGGTTGTCCACGGTGTATCCCATGGCGTCCCCCACTGCCAGTCCCAACAGGCACCCACGGTATGACGACTGCGAAACGGCCATTGTCTGTCCCTCCCCCGCAAATATCTTCTTCCGCCTATTATACCCTCCGGCCCCGGAAAAGGCAAGTGAAATCTATGTCCATTCTTGAGAGATCGCCGCAAGTGCCGCTGCCAGCCGTTCCTCCTTCAGTCCGGAGTAATTGATCACCAAACAGTGCAGGTCTTCCGACTGGTCGTGATAGTAGCTGCTTAGAGTCCTGACCCGGATGCCAAGTGTGGCCAGCTTGTCCGTCAGCGCTTGATCGGAAAGGGACGTATCAACCTTCAGCAGAAAATGCAGTCCCGCGTCCTGCTCCTGAATGGTCAGCTTGTGGGAAAAGCTGCAATTATCCAGCAGAGAAACCACGGCATTCCGGCGGTTTTTGTAAAATTTCCGCATTCGGTTGATGTGTTTTTCAAAAAAGCCCCGGCTTAAGAACCGCGCCAGCGTGTACTGCTCAAAGCTGGGGACGGTACAGCTGTAAAAGCCCAGCTTCTGCTGAAACGCTGTCATCAGCCCCCCGGGAAGCACCATGTAGCTGATTCGGATGGAGGGCGCGAGGCTCTTGGAGAAGCTGTTCATGTAGATCACCCGCCCGCCGTCGTCCAACGACTGCATGGCGGGGACGGGATGGGCGTCGAAACGGAATTCCGAGTCGTAGTCGTCCTCGATGATCCATTTTTTGCCCCGGTTCGCCCAGTCCAGCAGTTCCCGTCTCCGGCTCACCGGGGTGACGATGCCGGTGGGAAAGTGGTGGGAGGGGGAAATGTGCAGCACGTCGGCGCTGCCGAGACTCTCCGGGATAACGCCCCGGTCGTCCATCGCGGCGCTGACGGTCTGAACGCCCCCGGCGGCGTAGATCTTCCGGATTTTCCCGTAGCCCGGCTCCTCCACGGCATAGACCTTCTCCCGCCCCAGGAGCTGAATCAGAAGATTGTACAGAAAGTCCGTTCCCGCGCCGATCAGGATGTTCTCCGGATCCACCCGCATTCCCCGGAAGGCCGCCAGATGCCCGGCAATGGCCTGCCGCAGCTCCGGGATGCCCCGGTTGGGCAGGGGCGCGAGAAGCGCCTCCCCGAAGTCCAGCATGACCTCCCGCTGTAAGCGCGACCAAACGGAGAAGGGAAACTGCTCCGTGCCGTTGGCGGTCAGGTCGAGAAGGCATGGCGCATCCTCCTTCGCCCGCCGCGCCGGGGCGGCGGACACCGGGGCGCTGTGCTCCACCGTCTCCACGAAATAGCCCACCTTCTCCTTTGAGCAGATGTAGCCCTCGGACAGCAGCTGGCTGTAGGCGGCCTCCACGGTGATCTTGCTGACCTCCAGATTCTCCGCCAGCGCCCGCTTGGAGGGCAGCTTCTCCCCGGGACGCAGCGACCCGGACAGGATATCCCCCCGGATGCAGCGATAAAGCGCCTCGTAAAGGGGAACACCCGGGGATTTTTTCAGCTCGTAGGTTAACATAACTTTTCCTCCTTGGGTGGGGGGAATTGAGCCAACAGGCGGTTAGATTTCTTTTAACAAACTGGAATTTGTTTTATAGAGGTCTTTGCAAATACACCATATCTACAAGGTGTACACCACACTCATATATCGGGTGGTCATAATAATCCGTAAAGAAATTTGGCACGGTATGCGAGCGTACAAAGCCACATTTTTCATAAAAGGGTATCGTCAACGGGCTGTCGCCGGTTCCCACTTGCAGTATCGAAAATTGTCTGCGGTATTTTTCAACAAGAAATTCAATCAGCGCTTTGGCATAGCCTTTTCGCTGAAATGGGGGAACTGTAGCGATATTCTTAATTTCAAGTATTCCATTCCCTTCGTCCGTTACGACACACTCGCATTTCACTCCGTCATCATCAAGAACATACATTTTACCATTATAGAGATAACGGTCAACCATATCTTCCTGCTCATCCGCCAACAGGAGCAAATCAAGATATTGTTTTTTGTTTTCTGTAACTTCTACAATTCTCATCAATCACACCCACAAATTCCGATTTGCCAGCCTGCTGAAACCACGAAACGGATAGCGCAGAGATGGGTCAAGTCCCCTCACGCCGTTTTCCTGCGGAAAACGCGGCGGATGATTTTTTCACCCCAGTCGAACAGGCGCTGCATGGCGAAAAATACCGTAGGCGTCATGAGCAGCAGCGTCAGCATCAGAAGGTTCGTCTGAACCGTGCCGGAACGCAGCTCGAACAGCTCCCCAAGGCAGGTGAACACCACGACCAGACACACCAGCATCCCACCCCACACGATTCTGCGGAACGTCCCGAAGGGCTTGCACACCTGAAACAGCACCATCATGCCCACCACAGCGAGAATGCCCGCGCACATCGTGGCGATGGACTCCGCCGGGAGGTCAAAAACCACCATAAACGCCTGACACACCAGCACGGCAAACACGTTGGTCAGCCCGCCGGGGAACGCCCGGCGCAGAACGCCCCGGAGAAAATGCCCGGTCACCCGGTCGTAATTCGGCTCCATGGCGAGGAAGAACGAGGGAATGCCGATGGTCAGCGCGGAGATCACGGTCAGGTGCATGGGCTGCAAGGGGTACGGCCAGTCCGTAAACAGGGAGATCACCGACAGGAACAGGGAGAAAATATTCTTCACAAGGAACAGCGTAGCCGCTCTCTGAATGTTGTTGATGACCCGCCGCCCCTCCGCGACGATGCCGGGCATGGCGGCAAAGTCGTTGTTCAGCAGCACGAGACTGCCCAGCTGGCTGGCAGCCTGCGCGCCGGAACTGAAGGCAATGGAGCAGTCCGCCTGCTTCATGGCAAGCAGATCGTTGACGCCGTCGCCGGTCATGGCCACGGTGTGCCCCTGCTTTTGCAGCGCCGCCGCCAGACGGCGCTTTTTCTCCGGCGTTACCCGGCCGAAAACCGTATTTTCCGACACCGCATGGGAAAAATCCTCGTCGGTTTCCAGCGCGGAGGTATCGATATACCGGTCAGCGCCGGGAATGCCCGCCCGGGCGGCGATCAGGCTGGCGGTGTGGGGATTGTCGCCGGATATGACCTTCACGGTCACGCCCTGACGGTCAAAATAGCCGAAGGTCTCGGCCGCCTGCTCCCGGATGCGGCCGCTGAGCAGGATCAGCGCAAGGGGCGCTACCAGCGCCGGGTCCAACGCGCCGGGGACGGGGTCGCCGTCATATCGGGCGGCCAGCAGCACGCGGCAGCCCTGCTCCGCCCAGCTGTCCACGGTGTCCCGGTATTCTTCAAACCGCTGCGCCAGAATGAATTCCGGCGCGCCCACCAGAAACGCGCCCTGCCCCGCGAACACCGCCCCGCTCCACTTGGTCTCCGGGGAGAAGGGGATGCGCTTTTCGCAGACCCAGTCGGTTTCGCCGTCAAACAGCTCGTGAATGGCCTTGCCCGTGGCGTTGTCCGGCTCTGACGCGCCGTACATGGCGGTGAGGACGGCTTCCAGATATTCCGGATTCCCGTCGGACAGGGGAACGACATTCTCCACTTCCATATCCGGCTCGGTGATGGTGCCGGTTTTGTCCACGCACAGCACGTCTACCCGCGCCAGCGTCTCGATGCAGTTCATGTCCTGCACCAGCACCTTTTTCCGGCTCAGCTTCACCGCCGACGCCGCCATGGCGATGGAGGTCAGCAGATACAGCCCCTCGGGGATCATGCCAACCAGCGCCGCGACGGTGCCCTCCACGCTGCTTTCCAGTCCCAGCTTGAGGACGCAGAACTCCTGATAGAACAGGATAATGCCCACTGGCACCAGCGCAATGCCCACGAAAAGGATCAGCCTGTCCAGAGAGCGCATCATTTCCGATTTTTTCCCGCCGGGGTTCTTCTGGGCTTCCCGGGAAAGCCGGGCGGCGAAGGAATCCCCGCCCACGGCGGTGAACTGTACCCGCCCCCGGCCGGAGAGAATGGCCGAGCCGGATTTGACTTCATCCCCGGGGGTCTTCGTCACCGCGTCGGCTTCGCCGGTGAGCAGTGACTCATCCACCCACATTTCCCCGCTACGCAGGATCCCGTCGGCGGGGAGGGTGTCGCCGGAGGCGAACTCGGCGATATCGTCCTTCACGATGGCCTCCGGGGAGATTTCCTGCTTCGTCCCGTTCCGGATGACGGTTACGGGACGCTCCGCCACCAGCGTCAGTCGCTCCACCGCCCGTTTGGCGCGGATTTCCTGGATGATGCCGATGACGGTGTTGATCACTGCCACTACCAGAAAACCCATGTTCAGGGGGCTGGAGCCGCCGATGATGAGCATCACGGCCAGAACCACGAAAATCAGGTTAAAAAAGGTGAAGCAGTGGGTCAGAACGATTTCTTTTTCGCTTTTGCCGGAATAGACCGGCTTCCCCGCGGGAGTGCGCGACTGAACCTGTTCGTCGGTCAGCCCCAGCGACGGGTCGATTTCTTCCATAAATTCTCTTTCTTCCATGGAGAAAAGCCTCCTGATTATTGTTCGGTGACGGGGAATCCGGCGGTCTTGTCCCAGATGACCAGCAGACTGCCGTCCCTTACCGAAATGTGCGCCGGTTCCCCGGTAAAGTGGTTGCTGACGCCCAGGGGGAAGCCGCTGGTCAGCACGCCGTCCTCCAGCGTGTAATACAGCCCCCGCTCCGTCACGCCCCGGGCGTCCGCGCCCATGCAGAAAACGGACAGGTTCCCGCTCAGCCCCGCCGGGAAGGCAATGCTGCCATTTTTGACGACGGTGACGATCGACCGATTGCCCACAAGGTAGCCCACGGCGCCCCGGTCGGCGAGGAATTGCAGCGTCTGGAAATTGGCAACGGTGTGGTCAAGCCGGGGGCCGTCCAGGCTCCCGTAAAGCAGAAATTCCCGATACCCCAGCTCCAGCCCCCGGCGAACGGCGAGCATGGCGTCGGTATCGTCCTTTTCCACCGGGAATATCTCGGCCCCCGGCGGGGTGAAGCCCAGCGAGTCAAAGTCGCCGATGGTTTCGTTTGGTTCAATTCCCAGCTTCCGGGTATGCTTTAAGCCGCCGTCGGCGGCGATGATGTAATCGTCTTTTTCCAGCGGCCGCGCCGGCGCGTCAAACTCCGCGGCGCAGAAAATCACACAGCAGCCCATGGTCTTCCCCCTCTCGTGAAATCTTTTTTCTATTCTACCACATTTCGCCGCAAAGAAAAGGGGCGGGGGTGTAAACAGTTCTTGAATTTTGCGGTGTTGCCGTAACGAAACGGCGTGACCTTTGCGGTCACGCCGTTCGTGTTCATGATTCCGCGCTGAACAGAATGCGGTCATTGCTGACACCCTGCTCGTGGAACACCTTCAATAGCTGCTCCGTGGTCATGTTTTCCCGCTCCGCGCCCGCCAGCTCCAGAACGATCCGGCCGTTGTTCATCATAATGGTGCGGTTGCCCAGAGACAGCGCCGAGGGGATGTTGTGGGTGATCATCAGGCAGGTGATGTGGTTCTCCGCCACAATCTTTTTCGTCAGAGCCAGTACCTTCTCCGCCGTGGCGGGATCGAGGGCGGCAGTGTGTTCGTCCAGAAGCAGCAGCTTGGGCGTTACCAGCGTTGCCATCAGCAGCGTCAGCGCCTGACGCTGGCCGCCGGACAGCAGACCCACGGGATGATCCATCCGGTCTTCCAGCCCCAGCTCCAGCTGCGCCAGCTTTTCCCGGAATCCGGCGCGGTCCTTCGCCGTGACCACGGAGAAGGGCGACCGTTTTTCCGACGCCCGCAGATAGGCCAGCGCCAGATTTTCCTCGATGGTCATGCTGGGCGCGGTGCCTTTCAGGGGGTCCTGAAAGAGCCGGCCGATGAATTTGCTGCGCTTATAATCCGGAAGACTGGTGATATTCTGCCCGTCCAGACGGATGGTTCCCTCGTCCACCACGAACGAACCGGCGATCGCTCCGAACAGGGTGGATTTGCCCGCGCCGTTGGAGCCAAGAATGGTGACGAAATCGCCGGCGTCCAGATGCAGGTCAACGCCGTTCAGGGCTTTTTTCTCGTTGACGGTGCCGGGGTTGAAGGTTTTGGAAATATGACTGATCTGCAGCATCAGGCTTTCCCTCCTTTGGTCGCGGGACGGACTGCGGACTTAATGGCCGGCAGGCCGATGGCCAGTGCCACAATGACCGCGGAGATCAGCTTCAGGCATTCGCTGGGCAGGTCGAGCCGCAGGGCAATGGCAATGATAAACCGGTAGAGAATGGAGCCGAGGATCGCCCCCAGCGCCTTCATCCATGTCTTGCCTCTGGGCATCAGGGTCTCGCCGATGATCAGGGAAGCAAGGCCGATGATGACCATGCCGGTGCCGAGGTTGATGTCGGCGGTCTTCTGGTACTGCGCCAGCACCGCGCCGCTGAGGGCGGTCATGGCGTTGGACAGGCACAGTCCCACGGTGACGGTGAAGGCGGTGTTAATAGAGGATGCCCGCACCATGTCCGGGTTATCCCCGGTGGCGCGGATGGACAGCCCCAGCCGGGTTTTCAGGAACAGCACCAGCAGGATCCCGATGACGACGGTCAGCACCGCCGCGGGGATCAGCTTGTAAAAGCTTCCGAGATAGGGCTTCACCAGAGAGAACATCGTATCGGCCTTCACCATATTGACGTTGGAGGAAAAGCCCATCACCGCCAGATTCACGGTATACAGTCCGGTATTGGTGATGATACCGGCGAGAATGGAGGGAATTTTCAGCTTCGTCTGCAAAAAGGCCGTGATGAACCCGGCGCAGGCGCCCGCGGCCATGGCGGCGGGAAGCGCCAGCAGAGGGTGCCCCGCCACGGCGATGGTAGCGGACACGGCACAGCCCAGAGTGAACGCGCCGTCGGTGGTCATATCGGCGATATTCAGTATCCGGAAGCTGAGAAACAGCGCCAAAGCGACCAATGCGTAAATACAGCCCAGCTCCAGCGCACTCATGATAACGGCGGTTGAGATCATGGTTGACCCCTCCTTCTAACAGCATGGTTGGGAGGGGCGCTGCCCCTCCCGATTGTGTGTGGTTTTTCTTTGCCAGTTTATTCGCCGGTCTTGACCTCTACCACGGTGTTGGCCATGGAAGCGAAGGCGCTGTAGTCAATGCCCAGGGTGGCGGCGGTTTCGGTGTTGACGGTGATGATGCCGCCGTCCATCACGTGGAATTCGGGAACCGCGCCGCCCAGCAGGATGTCCATAGCCATGTCGGCGGTGTAGGTGCCCAGCTCGGTGTAGTTGACGCCGCAGGTGGCGAAGGCTCCGGCGGCCACGAAGGAATCCGCGCCGGTGTAGTGGGGGATGCCGGCCTCGTTCAGGGTCTCGGCGACGGTGACTTCGGCGGCCATGACCACGTTATCGGTGGGGGTGAAGACCGCGTCCACACGGCCGACCATGGAGGCGGCCGCTTCTACGATTTCACCGCTGGTGTTGCCGGTCTTTTCCACAAAGTCGATCTGCTTTTCCTGAAGGTAAGCCTTGGCTTCCGCGATGGGGGTTGCGGAGTTGGCTTCGGAGTTGGAGTACAGCAGGCCGACGGTCTTGATGTCAGGGTTGGCGGCCAGCATCATGTCCAGAATGAAGGCGGTGTTCAGGGCATCGGAGGTGCCGGTGACGTTACTAAGGCCGGTGAGACCGGCGGCTTCGGGGTCGGAAATAGCGGCGTACACAATGGGGATGTCGGTGCCGTCGGCAGCGGTGACCATGCACTGGGCAGCCAGAGTGGCGATGGGGATGATCACGTCAACACCGTCGCCTACCACCTGCGCGCCGATCTGGTTCAGCACGGTGGCGTCATTCTGGCCGTTGAACTCCTGAATGTTGACCTTGATGCCCTTTTCCTGCGCCAGCGCCTGGAGCTGGGCGACGATGGCGGTGCGGATCTCATCCAGAGAAGCGTGATCCAGCTGCTGGACAATGGCGACGTTGAATTCCTGGGCTGCAGGGGTGGTATCGGCAGAGGTTTCGGCGGCCGTCGAGGAAGTGGAGGCGGCAGTGGGGGCGGCGGTTTCGGCAGTGCCGGAAGCCTTGCATCCGGCGAACATGGTAAGCATCATCATAACGGACAGAACCAGAGAAATAACCTTTTTCATAATAAAATACTCCTTTTTGAAATTGAAATGATTGTTGGATGGGTTTGCGGGTTCCTGCTGGGGTCGCCATCGTCTGCCGGGAGCGTACATAGGTATTTCTCCTTTCTGAAAGTAATAAAAAAGTCCTTGTTCCCCTAAGGGAACAAGGACAGAAAAAACAATTTCTGCGGTACCACCTTGTTTGCCGGAAATCCGACCGCTCTGCACGGCGCCAACACGCCGTCTGCCCGTTAACGCTGGCAATGCGTCAGAAGATACTCTGGTTACCCATTTCCCTCTGCCCTCAGCGGCCCATTTGCTGCCCCGCTTTTCGCTCTGCTCTCAGCTATGCAGAACTCTCTGTGGATGCGCCTTGCAGCTTTACTTCCGCTTCGTTGGTTTCAATTTATGTTATGCCATTTATACATCATTTGTGTACGTTTGTCAAGAACTTTTTTTCGTGTGGCGCGGACTTTTTTCTCAATACTCCCGCACCACGGCCTTGACGATGCCGATGATCTCCGCGTTGGTGCCGTCGATGGGGCTGTAATTGTCATTTTCCGGCATGAGCCAGATCTGGCCGTTCCGGCGGCGCAGACGCTTGACGGTGGCCTCGTCCTCTATCCGGGCGACCACGATCTGCCCGTCGTCGGCGGACTGCTGGGGGCGCACGACCACCTTGTCCCCGCTGAGGATACCGGCGTTGATCATGCTGTCGCCCCGAACCCGCAGAGCAAAGCATCCCGGGTCATTCCAGGGCATGGTGCCCTCCTGATTTTCCACCGCCAGAATGGGCACGCCTGCGGTGACGACGCCCACGATGGGGATTTGTCCCGGGCGCGCGCCGGTGACCAGCGCCCGTTTGCGTCCCTTCGCGCCGGGGGACTGGAGCAGCCCCTTCTCCTGCAATGCCTGCAAATGATAGCTGACGGAAGCGGTAGAGCGCAGACCCACTGCCGCCCCGATCTCCCGGACGGAGGGGGAATAGCCGTTCTCCTGAATAAATTGGTTGACATAATCCATAATCAACTGTGCTTTGTCGCTGGTTCTGGGCATAAGCATTTCCTCCATGGGTCGCCTAAACGTCTTTTTTATTTATTGTAGCACATATGAGCGAAAAAAGAAAGCCCTTTTGAAAAACTTTTTTGACACTTTTTCTTTTCGGGGCGCTATACTGGGAACAGAGTCATGTTTTTGAGAGGAGCGGCGTTATGAACCGGGATGTGGAGCAGCAGGTGTGGCAGCGGGTGTTGGGGCAGTCGGAGCCTCCCCGGGGGAGTCTGCGGCCGATGGAGCTGGAAGCGATGGAAGCGGCGGCGGTTTACCGGAAGCTGGCCGGACAGTTTTCCGGCAGAGGCCGGGAGCAGCTTCGGCATCTGCACGATATGCAGATGGAGATTCTCGCCTGTCTGCGGGGGATCGGGCGGCTGTCCGGCAGTGGGGGCAGAAAAACAGCGCAGATCGCCGTTCCGGAGGAGCCGGCAGCGAAGGCGCTGGAAAAGCGGTATCACTGCGCCCGGCGGGCGGTGACGGACTACACAGCGCGGACGGTGGACGGGGATTTCGGCATTGTGTTCCAGCACCTTGCGGATTTGAGCCGGGAGGAGTGCGTTCTGCTGGCCCGTCTGCTGGGGGAACAGGCGCAGAACATTTCACGATCATAGGGAAGAAGACCAAACCGGGACATGACCCACCGCAAGGCAGTCACGTCCCGGTTTTTGGTCAATCCTGAATGTTCCCGATCTTTGTCAGGTTGCCGATATGCACGCCCGGCGTGACCGTAAATTCAGGGGCATTGCCCGTTTCATTTGTCCGGAAAGGAGAATATGTTCGGCACAGCGCCGGTTCCGAAGGTTTTCAGCGCCATCCGGTACATTGCCTTGGCGTGAATCCTGTCGTGCCAGATGAATCTGCGCAACACCTTTCGCAGCGACCATTCCTCGTCGTAGCTTCCGAGAAAAACCTGATTCTCCAGAAAATCCCGCTGCCGCTCCAGCAGGGCAAACCCGCGTTCTCTGCATTCCGCAATGGTTCCGTTATTGTCCGCCTGAACGCCGATCTCGCCAAAGTAGTAGGTATTCACGTTCTTTGTATGTTTATACATTTCCCGCGCCGTGCGGGGAATCTCGCCGTAGAAGGTGGCTCTGGGCGGCAGGGCGCTTTTGTCTTTATCCGGTATTGACCTGTACAGCGCCAGAAAGTCCCGCGCGGATTTCATGGCAAGGGATTTCAGCGCTTCGTATTCCGCCGCAGTCAGCGGCGCTTTCTCGCCGTTAAAAAGCACATCCGAGTCCGCGTCGGAGACGGTAAGCGCCGACGCCTTTTCCTGAACGATCTCCGGCTCCAGAGCGTCCGGGGGAGCGTCGCCCTTCCACGCCAGGTAGGACTGGATTTCGGACGGCATTTTTCGAACAGCTTCATCTTTCGATTTCCCTCTTGTAAACGCGCCGACAAAATTGGAAGAATACAGGATACTGTCGCTGCCATTGTGTTCCCACACGCATTGTATTTTCATAGAAACTCCCCTTTTGCTTAGACCGTAAGCTCGATCAGATTGCCCTCGACTGCGGCGATGCAGCTTTCGTAATAGCCGTCTCCTGTTATGCGGGGGCCGCTGGTGACTTCATAGCCGTCGGCTTTCAGCCTTGCGGTCAGTGCATCCACCGCTTCCCTGCTGCCTGTGCTGAACGCAATGTGCGCGTATCCGGTGCGGGCGGGTTCTTTGGGGGAATCTGCCAGTTCCGGCTTATTCATGATCTCAAGCCGCGCGCTGCCGTCAAAGGACAGAAAATACGACCGGAAACCTGTCCTCGGATTGTGATAGCCGTCGTTTGATTCTGCGCCCAGATAGTTTACAAAGAAGCTGCGCGCCTTTTCCAGATCGTTCACATACAGCGCGGCATGTTCGATTTTCATAGCGTTCCCTCCATCATTTCCGGGTCATTCCAGTATAACATACACGGGAGGGCTTTGCAAGAACGCACAAAACTTCACCGCCGTGAAACGAACGTTTCACGGCGGTGAATTCTTATACTTCCTTATACATGGCGGCGGCATCGTCCTTGCGGACGGTTTCCGCTACCTGAAGAACCTCCACGGTCACCGTCCGGGCGCCCATGGAAATCTCGATTTTGTCCCCGACCTTTACGTCGTAACCGGCCTTGACCACGCGGCCGTTGACGCTGATGCGGCCGTTGTCGCAGGCTTCGTTGGCGACCGTCCGGCGCTTGATCAGGCGGGAGACTTTGAGATACTTGTCAAGCCGCATCGCTTACTTCGCCACGATGTCCTTCAGAGCCTTGCTTGCCTTGAAGGCAGGAACGCGGGTGGCGGGGATCTCGATGGCTTCCTTGGTGTGGGGGTTGCGGCCAACGCGGGCTTCCCGCTCCTTGGTCTCGAAGGTGCCGAAGCCGGAGACCTGCACCTTGTCGCCCTTCACCAGAGCCGCGGTAACGGCGTCAATGGCGGCGTTGATGACCCGCTCGGTGTCCTTCTTGGTCAGGCCGGCGCCCTCGGCGGCGGCAGCAATCAGTTCAGTTTTGTTCATGTTTATATCCTCTTTTCTGAAAGTGAAAATATTTTTGAAAGCGTTGTTTAGATTAACATAATTCTACCCAAATTGCAAGAGATTTTTCAAAAAAACTCACAGCTTCAGGATTTTTGCGATTTTTTCGCCCTTTGGCAGCAGCAGACAGTCCTCATGGGTGATGACTTTGAACTTTACGGCGGTAAAGAAATAGCTGACGACGCCCACCAGAACCGGCACGGCGCACAGAATCAGGCGGCCTGTGCCGATCTCCCGCACGCCGACGGCTTTCAGCGCCCACAGTGCGCCCCATGCGAGAACGCCCATCACCGCCGCGGCGAAGAAGGAACGCAGAAGGTTCGGCAGGATCGCGGGGGGCTTCGGCAGCAGACGGCGCATGGACAGGATGTTCAGGATGCTGATGACCACATAGCCCATCAGCAGGCCGGTAGGCGTACCCAGAATGTTGATAAGCGGCATTCCCGCCAGCACGTATACCGCCACCAGATTCACAACGCCGCCGATCAGCATGTTGATGACCGGCCGACCGGCGTGGCCGTGGGCCTGCATGATGGCCGTGGAGACCAGCACCAAAGCGTTAAAGATGATGGTAAAGCCCAGAACCGTCATCAGCCGGGTAGCCATTGCCAGATTTCCGCCGGAATATCCCCCCAGCAGAGCGGTAATCGGCTCGGCCAGCAGGGCAAGGCCGAAGGCGCAGGGCATGGCGATCAGCCCGGTGATCCGCACGGCGGATTCCTCGGTGGCCTTGGCTTCGTCATCGCCGCAGAGGGTCAGGTGGGAGGTGATGGCGGGAATGATGCTGATGGTGATGGGGGTAATGAAGGCGCAGGGCATGTTGAAAATGGTCAGGCACATACCGTAAACGCCCCGCATGGTGTCGGCAGAGGACTGGGTGTAACCCAGATTCAGCAGCTGCCCCATGTAAATTTTGGTTTCCAGCATGGTCATCAGCTGCAAGGCGGCGGAGCCGAAGGTGATGGGAATGGCAATGGCCAGCAGCCCCCGGGCGGTCTCCCGGTAGGAACGAGGCTCTTCCTCCGTCCGGGGCAGAAGAGCGTAGCTCTTCCGGAAGCGGCCGAACAGATAGATCGCCGAAACAAGGCAGCTTGCCGTGACGCCCAGAATCGCGCCGCCCGCGGCCAGAGGGATTTCGTTGGTCATTTTCAGGATCGCCAGCGCCGCACCCATGCCCACGATCAGCTTCACCACGGCCTCCAGCACCTGAGAAACGGAGGTGGGCAACATGTTCCCCTGCCCCTGAAAGAAGCCACGGTAGGTGCTCATGACGCAAATCAGCAGCACGCAGGGGCCGAGGCAGCCGATGGCCGCCCATGCGTCGGGCTGGTTCTGGAAGGCGGCCAGCTGGCGGCAGAACACCGTCATCAGCAGACTGCCCGCAATGCCCAGCGCCAGAAAAATACCCCGTGCGGTATGGTAAATCCGGCGCACCTGATTGTAGTGGTCAAGGGAGCTTGCCTGCGAGATCATCCGGCTCATGGCAACGGGCAGTCCGGCGGTGGAGATCATCAGCAGTACGTTATAGATGTCGTAGGCCGTGTTGAAGTAGCCGAAGCCCTGCTCGCCGATGATGGCGTTGAGGGGAATTTTGTACAGAGCGCCGATGACCTTGACAATGGCCGTTGCCATTGCGAGCAGCGCGGTGCCCTGAAGAAAATTCTGCTTTTTTTGCATATCAGACATGGTTTCATCCTTTCTGCGGGGGAATGCGGGGTCACTTCGTTTCTTCAAACAGCCGGGGGATGGCGTATTCGGTCAGCTCCTCCACAACCTTCTTCATGTCGATGGTGGGGAAGTAGCCGTTTTCGTAGAGGATTTTGCCCCGCACCATGGTCATGGCCACGTCGCCGCCTTTGGCAGACCAGACGAGACCGTTCAGAACATTGTGGCAGGGGATCAGATGGGGTGCGGAAAAGTCAATGAGCGCGATATCCGCGTCCATGCCAACCTGAAGCATTCCGCATTCCTTAGCGCGTCTCTGCGCCTGCGCACCGGAGACAGTCGCCATCATCAGCGCGGCGGGAGACGGGAGGGCGGCGGGATTGCCGCTTTCCTTCCGGGCGGACATGGCGGCAAAGCGCATGACCTCGAACATGTCCAAGTTGCCGCACTCGATTGCGCCGCCGGTGCCGAGGGCTACGTTCATCCCCGCCTTGACGGATTCCAGAATAGGGGTGGAGGACTGGCCGTTTTTGTAGGCGGACACGGGGGTCGCTACGGCGCAGACGCCCTTCTTCCCCAGCAGTTTACGCTCGTCCTCCGTTAAATATGTACAGCCCGCGGCGGTGGTGGGGCGCCTGAATACATTGTGGCAGTTTAACAGCTCCCCGGGGTTCATGCCGGTGCGCTCCAGACAGGAGTCCACTTCGCTCTGGGTCTCCGCAAGATGCAGCTGCATTCCCAGATTCTGCTCTGCGGCGTAGCCCACCAGACCTTCCCAGAGCCTGTAGTTGCTGATGTACTCGCCGTAGATCCCGGCATCAATTTTGATACGGCCGCCGTCGAAGCCGTTCCACTTCTCCGTGACCTTCACCAGCTCCCGGCACTGCTCGTCGGTCTCGAAGTCAAAGTCCTCGTTTTCGTCGATGAAGCGGTAGCTGGACAGCGCCAGATTGGCCTTGATGCCGGACTCCGCCACGGCCTCGGCGGTGGCGTTGGGGTAGTAATACAGGTCGGAAACCGAGGTGACGCCGAAGCGCAGGCACTCGGCGATGGCAAGAGATGCCGCCGCTTTGGCGCTGCGGGAGTCCATTTTCGCTTCCTTTTGCAGCAGCGCCTGAAGGGCTTCGGTGTTGCCCAGATCATCGGTGAAGCACCGCAGACTGGCGGTCGCCAGATGGGTGTGGCAGTTGATAAGACCGGGGATAGCCACCATGCCGGTGCCGTCCACAATGGCCTTGGGCGCTTCGGCAGGGGGCTTTCGCTCAATGGAGACGATCTTCCCGTCCTCGATGCCGATATAAGCGCCAAAAATGACCTCCATCCGGGGGTTCATGGTCACGGCTGTAACATTGGAAATGAGGGTGTCCAAATTGGCACACTTCCTTTCGTATAGCGTGGGCGTTATTTTGCCCCATCCGCCATGAGACGGAACAGCTCCTGCTTCTGCTCCAGCACGCCCGGGAGCATTTCGATGTACTGTTCGGGGAATTTTGGGTTATGGAACCGGCGGAGGGTGCCGTCGGGGAGGTTTACCTTGTTCATGCCTCCGCCGCCAAGAGAGAGGATGGTATGCACTTCCTCCATCATGTAGATGTTGTACAGGCAGTCTAAGTTGTCCCGGCTCCAGCCTACGTTCTCGAAGCTGCCGGACATGTATTTCTGGCGGTAGAGGTAATAGGGCTTGTAGCCCAGCGTCCGGAGGGTCTGCTCCCCGTAGGCGACCATTTCGGCGACGTCCCCGGCGGAGGGGAGATTCTCCCGCTTTTCAAACAGGTCGGCCCCTTTTTTCAGGGCGAGGGTGTGGACGGTGATGTTGGCGGGGTGCAGCGCCGCCACGGCGTCCAGACTGCGGCGGAAGCCCGCCGTGCTGTCCGCGGGAAGGCCCGCGATCAAATCCATATTGATGGCACTGAAACCCGCATCCGCCGCTTCGCCGTAGGCGCGAAGCACGTCCGCCGCCTTGTGGGGCCGCCCGCAGGCGCGTAAGACGGCGTCCTCCATGGTCTGGGGGTTGATGCTCATGCGGTCAGCGCCGCCGGAACGGATAACTTGAAGCTTTTCCAAATCCAGCGTATCCGGGCGGCCGCCCTCTACGGTGAATTCCACGCACCGGGACAGATCGAAATTGTCCCGGATGACGCGCAGCAGGCGCTCCATCTGAGGGGCGGAGAGGGTCGTGGGGGTGCCGCCGCCGATGTAGAGGGTGCGGATAGTTCTCCCGGACTGCGCCAGAAGTCTGCCCGTGACCGCAATTTCCTGTTCCAGCGCCCGCAGATAGGGTTCCAGCAGTTCCGTTTTCCTGCCGATGGTGCGGCTGACGAAGCTGCAATAGGTGCAGCGGGTGGGGCAGAAAGGAATGCCGACGTACAGCGACAGATCGCTGGGCTGCAATAGATTCACCGCCCGGACTGTGGAGACTGAGCAGTCGATGGCCAGCCTGCGGCGGTCGTCGGTGACGTAATACACGTCCCGCAGCAGCTCGTCTGCGGACCTGGGTGTGCCGCCCTCCAGCAGATGCTTGGTAGTGATTTTCGTGGGTCGGACGCCGGCCAGTGCGCCCCATGGGGGCGTAACGGGCAGCAGCTGTTTCGCGGCCAGATAATAGCTCTGCTGCAATGCCCGGCGGCGCAGACGGACGGTTTCGTCCGCCGCCTTGATCCGCCGGGTGGCTGTGGCGGTCACGCCGTTCACGGTGATGTTCGTGACGGCGGTGAGCCAGACCTGCCCCCGGTGAAGGGTCGAAGTGGCTTCCCCCTCCGTGTTGTCGGGAAACAGGGACAGCTGTAACTGCTCCACGGCATAGCGGTCGTCATGACCGTGTAGTGTCAGTTTCATAAGAACCTCGATTATCGTAGATAGGGGTTATACCGCTTTTCCTCCGCCAGCGTCGTATCCATGCCGTGGCCGGGGTAGACCCGGTAGTCGGTGGAAAGCCCCGCCAGACGGCGCAGCGACGCCCGCATGGCCGCGTCGCTGCCGCCGGGAAAATCGGTACGGCCGCAGGAACCGGCAAACAGGGTATCCCCGGAGAACATGGCGTCGTCAATGATCAGGCACACGGAGCCGGGGGTATGGCCGGGGGTGCGGATAACGGAGATCGTCAGCCCCGCGAGGTGCAGGGTGTCCCCCTCGTCGTAGGTTTTGGTATAGTAGAGCGGCCCCGCCGTCATCTGGGGCGGCAGGGTCAGCTCGTCGGCGCAGAGATAGACGTCGCAGCCGGTCTCGGCGGCGATCTCCTTTACGCCGCCCACATGGTCAAAGTGCCCGTGGGTCAGCAGGATCGCTTCCACGGTCAGCCCCAGAGCCTTCACCTCGCTCAGCACCTTTTCCGGGGTGTAGCCGGGGTCGATGACACAGCAGGTCTCCGACGCGCTGTCGTGGACGATATAGCAGTTGGTTCCGTAAGCCCCAAGGGTCAGCGTGTGAATGTTCAGCATACTATCACCTACCGGGTGTGAATTTTGTCATTTTCTTCTGGGGGTGTCCATCAGCTGCTCCGTGTCCAGAATCAGAGTCACGGGGCCGTCGTTGACGGACTCCACCTTCATGTCCGCGCCGAAGCGGCCGTGCTGAGGGGGATACCCCAGACTGGCGCAGTCGGCGAGGAACTGCTCGTACAGCCGCTCCCCCAGTTCCGGGTTCGCGGCGTCGGTAAAGCTGGGGCGGCGGCCCTTGCGGCAGTTGCCGTAGAGAGTGAACTGGCTCACCACCAGCACCTCGCCACCCACCGCGTCCAGTCCCAGATTCATTTTGTCGTTTTCCTCGGTAAAAATCCGGAGTCCCAGCGCTTTTTCCGCCAGATACCGGCATTCCTTTTCGGTATCGTTGGGACCCACGCCCAGAAGAATGAGAAAGCCCTTCCCGATTTTCCCCACCACCTCGCCGTCAATGGCAACGGAGGCGGAATTGACTCTTGTCAGTACAGCGCGCATAGCGTCTCTCTCCTTAATTCTGTCCTCTGCGGGAGCCGACCACGTCCCGGATGTTCAGCAGCTTCGTCCGCACGGATTCCAGCTCCGCCACGTCCTTAACCTCGAAGCGGATGGTGATGGCGCTGCGGCCGCCGGGCAGGTCTTTGCCGCTCATTTCCTTGACCCGGACGCGGGCGGTGGACAGCACCATGGCCACGTCCAGAATCAGCCCGTCACGGGTGATGCAGTCCAGCTCCAGCGTGGTCTCAAAGGGCTGCTCTTCCTGCGTCGCCCAGCGGACGCGCACCCAGCGGGCGGCCTGACGGGGATCCTCCCGGTTCTGGGCGTTGGGGCAGTCCGCCCGGTGGATGCTGACGCCGAAGCCCTTGGTGATGAATCCCACGATTGGGTCGCCGGGGACGGGGGTGCAGCATTTGGCAAACTTGATCATGCAGGAATCGATGTCCTCCACAATGACGCCGTTGACCGCGTGGCGGTTCTGGATGACCGCTTCGGAATCGGGGCGGAAGCGCAGAGGGCTTTGGGGCAGCTTTTCCGCGGTCTGCTGCTTCAGCGCCTTGTTGATATCGTCCCGGATGCGGCCGACGGCCTTGGCGGCGGTCAGGCCGCCGTAGCCGATGGCGGCGAACATATCGTCCCAGGTGTCGAAGGACAGTTTTTTCAGCAGCTGCCCTTCCAGCTCCGGGTCGGTGGCAGCGGTGAGGGGCAGCCCCACCCGCTTCATTTCGGACTCGAAGGACGCCCGGCCGTGGACGATGTTCTCTTCTCGCTTCTCCTTCTTGAACCACTGCTTGATCTTGGTTCTGGCCTGATTGCTCTTGCAGATGGTCAGCCAGTCCCGGCTGGGGCCTTTGGCGGATTTGGAGGTCAGCACCTCCACAATATCGCCGTTTTTCAGGGTGGTGTCGATGTTGGCGATGCGGTTATTCACCTTCGCGCCGATCATGGAATTTCCCACGCCGGAATGGATGGCATAGGCAAAATCGATGGGCGTGGAGCCGGCGGGCAGGGAAACGATCCGTCCCTTGGGGGTGTAGACGAACACCTCGTCGTCGAACATGTCGATCTTCATGGACTGGACGAACTCTTCTGCGTCGGAATCCTGCTGGCTTTCCAGCAGACGGCGCACCCACTCGAAATCCTTCTCGGTACCCGTGCCGGTGCCCTGCTTGTACTTCCAGTGGGCGGCGATACCGTATTCGGCGGTCTCGTGCATCTGCCATGTGCGGATCTGCACCTCGAAGGGGATGCCCTGAGAGCCGATGACGGTGGTGTGCAGGGACTGGTACATGTTGGGCTTGGGGGTGGAGATATAGTCCTTGAACCGTCCCGGCACCAGACTGAACAGGTCGTGGACATGCCCCAGCACGTTATAGCAGTCGGGGATGGTGTCCACAATGACCCGGAAAGCGTAAATGTCGTACAGCTCGTCAATGGTCTTGCCCTGGGCGAGCATTTTCCGGTAGATGGAGTAGACGTGCTTGATCCGTCCGTAGGTGGTGTTGTGGATGCCTACGGAGGTCAGGCGCTGGGTGATCTTGTCCTGGATGGTGCGCATAAAGGCCTCGTCCTTCTCCTTGTGGGCCTGAAGGTAGGACATGATCTCGTTATACTCCATGGGCGCGAGGTAGCGCAGAGCGGTATCCTCCAGCTCCCACTTGATCTTCTGCATACCAAGGCGGTGGGCAAGGGGCGCGTAGACGTCCATTGTCTCCCGGCACTTCTGAATCTGCTTTTCCGGCGTCTGGTACTGCATGGTACGCATGTTGTGGAGCCGGTCGGCGATTTTGATCAGCACCACCCGGATGTCCTTGCTCATGGCCATGAACATCTTGCGCAGATTCTCCATCTGTGCCTGCTCGGAGGAGGAGAAGTTTGCCCGGGTCAGCTTTGTGACGCCCTCCACCAGCTCCGCCACGGTGGGGCCGAAGATTTTTTCAATGTCCTCATGGGAGGCGTCGGTGTCCTCGATGCAGTCGTGGAGCAGGGCGCCCAGAATGGCGTCGCAGTCCAGCCCCATCTCCGCCACGATCTGGGCGACCGCCAGGGGGTGGATGATGTAGGGAGAACCGTCCTTCCGCTTTTGCACCTTGTGCTTCTGGTTGGCGTAATCCACGGCACGGTCGATGAGCGCCATGTCCGCGCCAGGCAGGTGCTTTTTGATTGCGTCGCACATGGACGCGTAATGTTCTTCAAAGGATTCCATTTCAAACTCAGCTCTCTTTCGCGTGCAGCAGCCGCTGCATGGTCTGGCTTCGGCTCAGGTCGGCCTTTCCTTCTCCGGGGGTCAGCCGGATGGAAACATATTTATGCTGCCGCTGGACGGTGAGCAGTCCCACGTCCCGGAAAATATCCAGACAGGTGAGCATCTGCCCCAGATTCAACGGTTGTCCCGACCAGCGGACGATCTTGCGGCACAGGCACATAGGCGATTCCTGCACCGGGTTCGCAGCGTCCAGATACCGCCACACCAGCGCCAGCATCTTCCGGTCAGGCAGCAGTGCCGCGGCCTCGCCGGAGGTCAGATTTCCCCGCTGCATGTCCCGGTAAGGCGCGGCGTCGGGCAGGCACTCGGCATTGCAGCTGGGGCGGATGTCGATGACGTTCATCTGCACGGTGCGCGTCCCCCGGAATTCGTTCACCTGGGGGGTGAAGGCCACGTCCACTAAGTCCCCCGGCTGGATGGACACCGTCTGGGGATTGGCGGAAAAATAGATGGCGTTCAGGTACGTATGTCCGCTGCATAGACGCAGGCGCATATGCCGTCCGCCGCCCACCATGCTGATGCGGTCGATGGTCAGATTCTTCATCATCAGCACCGGCTTGGGGCAGCCGTTGCCGCAGGGCTCCAGCATTTGCAGGGAGTCCACATTGTGCAGGGTCAGCAGCTCCGGGGAAACGGCGCAGTCCACGTCCAGAACCGTCCGCGGCACGTCGTCGGTGTAATACTGCGCGGCCAGCGCGCAGATCTGGCGGCGGAATTCCGGAATGTTGGCGCGGGAAATGGTAAAGCCCGCGGCCAGCTCATGGCCGCCGTAGCTTTCCAGCAGCGGAGACAGGGCGCTCAGGGAGGCAAACAGGTTGAAGCCCCCGTGGCTGCGGGAGCTGGCCTTGCCATGCTCGCCGTCCAGACAGATCAGGAAGGTGGGGCAGGCGTATTCCTCGGCAATGCGGCTGGCCACGATGCCCACCACGCCCTGATGCCAGCTTTCATCAGCCAGCACGATGGCCTCCGGGGGCTTGCCCATGGGCAGCATGGACACGGCCTGCCGGTAAATTTCCGACTCCACGGCCTGCCGCTGCCGGTTCAGCTCGCACAGTCCCCGGGCGGCCTCGGCGGCCTTGTCCGGGTCGTCGGTGAGAAACAGCTCCACCGCAAGATCGATCTGTCCCATCCGTCCGGCGGCGTTGATGCGGGGCGCCAGCATGAAGCCGATGGAGGACGCGCTGACAGTCTCCGGGGCGCAGCCGCACTCCGCCATCAGCGCCGCGATGCCCGGGCGCTTGGTATGCGCCAGAGATTCCAGACCTCTCGCCACGAACACCCGGTTCTCCCCTTGCAGGGGCATCACATCCGCCACGGTGCCGAGGCATACCATGTCGGCGTATTCCTCCAACACCGTTTCCTGAGAACCGCACAGGGCGGAAGCCAGCTTGAAGGCCACGCCCACGCCGGAGAGATTCTTATGGGGATAGCCGCCGTCGGGGCGGTGGGGGTCTACCACGGCAACTGCGGCGGGCAGCGTCTGCTTGCACTCATGATGGTCGGTGATGACGAGATCAATGCCCAGCTGCTTACACAGCTCCGCCTCGCTCACGGCGGTGATGCCGCAGTCCACGGTGACGATCAGCTTGACGCCCTCGGCGTGGAGCTGGTGGATAGCGATGGGATTCAGGCCGTAGCCCTCCTCCAGACGGCCGGGAATGTAGCTCACCACATCCGCGCCGTGGCGGCGGAGAAAATCCGTCAGCAGGCAGGTGGCGGTGATGCCGTCTACGTCGTAGTCGCCGAACACGGCGATCTTCTCACCCCGGGACATGGCAAGTCCCACCCGTCCGGCAGCCTTGTCCATATCCGTCATCAAAAAAGGGTCAAGCAGGGGCGCGTTGCAGTCTAAGTAAGCTCTGGCCTGTCGATCATCCCCGATCCCCCGGGAGGCCAGCACCATGGCGGCCAGCGGAGCGTAGCCGCTGCCAACCAATGCGTTGACAGCCCCCGCCTCCAGCTGGGACACCTTCCAAATTCCGTATTTCACGATTCATGCACATCCAGTAATAACATTTTCCCTATATTATAGCAAAAATGAACGGGATGTACAATAGGCAGTTGGGAATTTTCTTGTTTAAGGGATTTCAGGGGTATCTCCCCGCTCCCGCCCCGGCGTGACCTGCATGATGGTCACGGCGAGCAGAGGGGCAAAGATCATGCCGCCCACGCCCCAGAGCTTGTAGCCGACGTACAGCGCCATCAGCGTCACCAGGGGGTCAAGCCCCAGATGCCGCCCCACCAGCTTCGGCTCCAGCATGGAGCGGGACAGGGTGACCACGGCGTAAACGCCCAGCAGGCCGATTGCCCTCGCGCCTTCTCCCTGCAAAAAGCAGATCACCGCCCATGGTACCAGCACGGTGCCGGTACCCAGCACGGGCAGCGCGTCCACCAGCGCGACCACCAGCGCCCACAGCGGGGCGTAGGCGATCCGCAGCACCACGAACCCCAGCGTCAGAATGGTGAACGTCACGCCCATCAGCTTGAGCTGCGCCGTCAGCCACCCGCCCACGGCATTTTTCATACGCTTCAGGGCGTCCGCGGCAGGCTTGAGCTTTTCCTCGGGCAGACGTTTTTTCAGCCAGCTTTTGATCTTCGGCAGCCGGGCGGAGATCAGGAAGGAGGAGATCACCGCCGTTCCCAAACTCAGCGCGCCGTCGGGAATGTGGCTCAGAATGTTTCCCGCCAGCCCCAGAATATACCGGATGACCTTGTCCAGCAGAGATGTTCCATTGGAGAAGAAGGAGGTCACGTTCTCGCTGAGCAGGGGCTGCACGCTCTGGGGCGTGTGGGACGCCAGCTCCAGCAGCCAGCTTTGCAGCAGGCCGATGCCGGATTTTGCCGTATCCTCCAGATCGGGCAGCACCCCCGCCACCCTTCGCAGCTCCCGCAGAGCAAAGGCGCAGAGAATCAGCACCAGCATGGCAAGAAAGCAGAAGGCCATACTGACGCCGATGCCGGAGCACACGCACCGTGGGACCCGCCGCTTCTGGAGGAAGCCCACCATCGGCTCCGCCGCGAAGGCCAGCAGCGCCCCCAGCAGAAAGGGGAAGCACAGCGGCAGAAGAAAACGGGCAGCCAGCCACACGGCAAAAAACGCCGCCAGCACGGATATGGTTTTTTTCACTGCGGGACGCAAAAAGATTCCTCCTTTCCGACAAAAACTCTGGTGATATGGGGTTGCATTCTAAGAAAAGTATGTTACAATACATTGTAGAGAAACAGGTGTTGTTCTGCCACACACAAATTGAACCAGTTTTAAGGAGGTCCGACATGTCGACCAAACCCAAATACTATATTGTGGAGTCTTCCGCCCTGCCGGAGGTTTTCCTGAAGGTAGCGGAGGCAAAGCGTCTGCTTTCCACCGGTGAAGCGTCCACCGTCAACGAAGCCACCCGCATGACCGACATCAGCCGCAGCGCGTTCTACAAGTACCGGGACGCCGTGCTGCCCTTCCAGAGCATGATGACCGGCCGCATCATCACCTTCCAGCTGCTGCTCCACGATGAGCAGGGACTCTTGTCCGAGATCCTGGGCGTCTTTGCCGACGCCGGCGCCAATATCAGCACCATCAATTCCATCGTCCCCACAAACGGTACGGCGGTCGTGACCATCTCTGCGGAGACCATCGACCTGACCATGACGCTGGAGGAACTGATGAACCGCCTCTCCGCCATTCAGGGCGTGCTGAAGGCCGACGTGCTGGCCGGATAACCCCATATTCTGAATTGCAAAACCGCCGCCGCTGTTTTCTGCGGCGGTTTTCTTCAGGCAGCACCGCGCAATTCGGCAAGAAGTCTCAGCCAGGATTTTTGTTCCAATTCAAAGTTTCAAAAATGGAGGAATACTGTATGTATTTCCCATTTTTGAAACTGCGGAAGTGGGGCAAAAAGACGGCTGAGACTCGCGGACGCAATTGCGCGGTGCTGCCTTCGTCACACTTCGCCCATCCCTGACATACGATGAATCGGGAGGGGTGCGATATGCTCATCGTGCAGAAATATGGAGGAACGTCCCTTGCGGGAATGTCGCGCCTGCGCGCCGCGGCTCGTAGGGTCACGGGGCTGGCCCGGCAGGGAAATCAGGTCGTCGTGGTGGTTTCCGCTCAGGGGGATACCACGGATATGCTCATCGAAAAGGCCACTCAGGTAAACCGCCGGGGCTCCGCCCGGGAGATGGACGCATATCTTGCCGCCGGGGAGCAGATGTCGGCAGGGCTGATGACCATGGCCATCGGGGCTATGGGTTACAGCGCCGTCAGTCTCACCGGCTGGCAGGCGGGCATCCGGACCGACGGCGTCCACGGCAACGCCCGGATACAAAATATCGACGTCGCCCGCATCCGCCGGCAGCTGGACGCGGGAAAGATCGTGGTCGTGGCAGGCTTTCAGGGCGTCGATCCCGAGGGGGACATCACCACGTTGGGGCGCGGCGGTTCGGACACCACGGCGGTAGCTCTGGCGGCATGGCTGAAGGCCGACCGCTGTCAGATCTTCACAGACGTGGACGGCGTCTATGACCGGGACCCCAGAATTTACTCCGACGCCACCCGTTTCGGGCAGATCAGTTATGCGAAAATGATGACGCTGATCGAGAATGGCGCGCAGGTGCTCCACGACCGCAGTGTGGAGCTTGCCAGAGAGCACGGGATACCGATAGAAGTTCTTTCCGCCTTCACCGGAGACCCCGGCACCATAGTAGGGGATTTAGAATCATACTACCCAACCAAAACGTAAGATATTCCCCGCAGGAGCAAAAAAAGCGTATAAAAAAGCAACCGTCCCGGACCGTGCTGACAGCACAGTCCGGGACAGAAAATTTTATGGGAAATTTGTGGACTTCTGTTAACAAGAGTAAGACCACGTATTGTACGTGAAGTATTCCATATAGCGCCCTCCGTAGAATCGTATGTCAAAATTTCCTCTGAATCTCCGCTACGCCGCGGCTCAGCACATTTTCTGCATTCTCCCCCAGCGCCTGCTCCAGCAGCGCGTACTCCGACAGGCTTCCGTGGGGGACTGCCCACGCCCCGGCGTCGGTTCCGGGGGCGATCAGGCCGCCCATGGCCGCAAAGGCGGCCACATTTTCCATGGCGCTTTCCAGAATCGCCGACACAGCGGCTTCGTCAAAGCGTCCCATTCCCCGCAGATTCCCGATGGTGGACAGCGTAGGCACCCACACCGCTCCGTTTTCGCGCATGGCGCGGAGGGCGTCCGTGTCCAGATACGCGCCGTGTTCCACGGAATCCACCCCGGCCAGCGCTGCGGCTTCCACCGTCCGGGCGCCGTTGGCGTGGGCCATTACGGCAAAGCCTTCCTCGTGGGCAATATGGATCAGCTCCCGGATTGTTTCCGGGGGAAGGCCGTCCTCAGTCAGCACACCGAAGCGATCAAACTCCATCAGACCGGATATCATGATCTTGATAAAATCCGCGCCGTCCGCCCGCTTTTGAGTAACCATAGCGGCATACTGGGAGAGATTTTCGTACTTTTCTCCGATGAATCCGCCGTAGTGACCCTGCGCGCACAGCGGAGACAACGGCGTGCGGTAGGTGATGCCGTACTCCCCCGCCAGCGACCGGGCTTTCGCCCCCACGCTCCAGCGGTCGCCGCCGTCACGGAGGTAGGCAAAGCCCAGCTTTTGGTAAGTTTCCAGCACCCGGCGAACCCAGACTTCATCCACGCCCCCGGAATGCCGGGCAATCGCCCGCTTCCAGTCCGCGCCGTCCAGAACCATGTGAATATGACAATCGCACCGCACGGGAAAACACTTCCTTTCAGGCTCAGTATAACAGATTTCGGCAGACTGTGCAAGCACGGCCATTTCTCATAAGGTTAGTTGACGCTAACCCAATGCTGTGCTATAATATGGTTAAACTTCCAGAAAGAAGGGTTATTATGATTCAAACGACTGTGCAGGTATCCGGTATGGCCTGTTCCATGTGCGAAGCCCATGTGAACGACGCCGTCCGCAGCGCGCTGAACGTCAAAAAGGTTACCTCCTCCCACGTGAAGGGCGAGACCGTCATTCTGTCCGACGAGCCGCTGGATGAGGGTAAGCTCCGGGAGACGATCAACGCCACCGGCTATCAGGTGGGCGGCATCAGCTCCGCGCCTTATGAAAAGAAGGGCCTGTTCTCTTTCCTGCATAAGTAAACCCCATATTGGAAAAGCCGACAGCGAAAACCGCTGTCGGCTTTGTCTATCAATAGCTCATACTGAACTCCTATTAAAATCTTTAAAAAAGATTTTAATCAGGAAATAGTATCAGACCGTCAGGTTCTGAATCCACTTGCCCTGTTTCAGCATGACCGTACCAATGACGCACTTGATGAAGTCGGTAGCCTGACAGATAGCGTACAGCGGCAGAATGGGCAGGTTCGTAAACCGGCTCAGGCAGAAGGCCAGCGGCACGCAGAACACCCACATGAAGCAGCTGTCAAACAGGAACGTCACGAAGGTCTGTCCGCCGGAACGGAGGGTGAAATAGGTGGCGTTGAGATAGGAGCCGAAGGGCATCATCACGGCGGAGATCCAGATCAGCTGCGCCGCCAGATGCCGCACGGCGTCGGTGGTGTTGTAGATGCCGGGGAACGCCTCGGAAACCGCCGCCATCAGGCCGCCGAACACGACGCCCGACGCAATGGACACGGCGATGAGCTTCCGGTTGGTGTCCCGCACGTCCTCCTCCGAGTGCCCCGCGCCCAGCATCTGCCCCATGATAATGCCAACGGAATTGCCCATGGAAAGATAGACGACGCTCCCCAGATTGAACAGGGTGCTGCAAATGTTCATGGCAGGCACCACGTCCAGCCCGCAGGTGGAGTAGCACTGGCTCAGGACGGCCATGCCGCTGGACCAGAGGAATTCGTTGACCAGCAGGGGCATACCCTTGATGGTGATGGATCTCAGCAGCTTGCCGGGGATGTACATGGAACGGTAAGCGCCTACGATAAAGGCGTTTCGGGCTTTGTGGCTGTGTGTCCACCCCGCCACGATGGCAAGCTCCACGTACCGGGAAATGACCGTGGCGATGGCCGCGCCCTCCACGCCCATTTCCGGCGCGCCGAATTTGCCGAAGATCAGGATGTAGTTCAGCACCAGATTCACGAACACCGCCGCAATGCCGCCCAGCATGGGGATGAAAGTCTCCCCGGTCTCCCGGAGGGTGCTGGAATAGGTGTTGGTCAGGGCGAAGGGCAAAAAGCCCCAGAGCATGATGGCCAGATATTTAAGGCCGTGATCCAGCGCCCCGGCGGCAGTGGCGGCGTCGCCCTCGCCGGTAAGGTAAAGCCCGATCAGCTGAGAGCCGCCCAGCAGGAAAATAGCCGCGCCCACCAAAGAGATGACGATACAGATCAGGAACTTAAACCGGAAGGTGTGGCGGATGCCGTCGTCATCCTTGGAGCCATAAAACTGGGCGGTGAAGATACCCGCGCCGGAGCTTGCGCCGAAGACGCACAGGTTGAACACGAACAGCAGACCGTTGACGATGGAAACGCCGCTCATAGGGACGGTGCCGACCTGGCCGACCATGATGTTGTCCAGCAGGGATACAAAGTTGGAAATGCCGTTTTGGATGATAATGGGGACGGCTACCCCAAAGACCCGGCGGTAAAACGCCTTGTCTCCGATGTAACGATGATGCATAAAAACCTCAAATCAGAATTTTTCATACTATTTCCTGATTAAAATCTTAATTTTAATCAGGAAGGCATCGCCTGACGGCGCTGCCTGTTTTGTGATTTATAAGGAAAGAAATCACAAAACAAGTCTCATATGAACTCCATGCCCTTCAGGCAATTAAAATCTTTTTTAAAGATTTTAGGGTCTATCTGAAAACCGTCAACATGCCCAAACAGCGGGTCTTTTCCGCCTGCTGTACGCCATTTTTCCTTGCAATACACAAAGTATTCCTGCGGAAAAATGACTTCATCAGGCGAAAAATCCCTCGCTGTTGGTCATATTCCCGGTTTTCAGATAGACCCTAATTGGAGTTCAGTATCAGACAGGGCTGGGAAGGCTCCCCCATTTAGGGGAGCCTTCCAAAAGTGTGCGCACAGAATCAGATTTCTTTTCCGCCGATGAACACCCGCTTCTGGGTGTAATCCGCGTTGGTGACAACGAAGTCCGCCAGCTTGCCGGTCTCGATGGTGCCGACCTTGTCCGCCGCGCCGATGGCCTTGGCGGGGTTGAAGGTCGCCGCGCGGATGGCCTCTTCCTCGGGGACGTTCCACTTTAGGACGTTTTGCAGGCAGGTCCACAGATTGGTAGCAGAGCAGGCGATGGTGCCGTCGGCCAGCTTGGCCACGCCGCCGCGAAGCCACGCGTCCTGACCGCCCAGCTGGAACTTGGTTCCCTCCGGCTCACCGGCGCAGCGGCCGGAATCGGAGATCAGCACCATCCGGTCACGGAACATGGTGAAGGCCAGACGGACGGAAGCGGGGTGGATATGGTAACCGTCGCAAATGATCTCAGCCTGAACGCCCGGGGTCTCCACCGCGGCAGGAATGACGCCGGGGTTGCGGTGGTGGATGGGGGGCATGGCGTTGTACAGGTGGGTCAGGTGGGTGACACCGGCGTCGATGGCGGCTCTGGCGTGGTCATAGTCGGAATCGGTGTGGGCGATGGAGACGGTACACAGCTCCTTGGCCTTGGCGACAAATTCCGCCGCGCCGGGCAGTTCGGGCGCGACATCCACGATGCGGACAAGACCGCCGCAGCCCTCGTACAGCTTCTTGAAGCCCTCAAAATCCGGGTCCTTCAGGTAGTCGGGGTTCTGTGCGCCGCGCTTCTTGTAGGAGAAGTAGGGCCCCTCCATCTGAATGCCCATGAGACGGGACAGTCCCTCGGGGGCTTCGGCGTGGAGCTGCTTCGCGGTGGCGAAGGCTTTTTCCAGCACGTCGTAGGGCAGGGTCATGGAGGCGGGGGCGAAGGAGGTCACGCCGCACTTGGCATAGAAAGCGGCCATCCGTTTGAGTCCCTCGTAATCGCCGTCGGAGAAGTCCGCGCCGGAGTTGCCGTGGCTGTGGACGTCGATCAGGCCGGGAATGACGGTGGCACCGTTTAAGTCAACGGCGTCAGCGGGGACGTTTTCGGGGAGAATTTCGCCGAACAGGCCGTCCCGCACCTCAAAGGCACCGGTATGGAACCGGAAATCAGGAGTAAAAATTCGCGCGTTTTTGTAAAACATGGTCTTTCTCCTTTTCGGGCTGAATATTTTCTGTATGAGTATGGTAGCACGCCGCGGCGAAAAAAGCAATCCGGAATCGCGGAGTTTTCCCAAATCTTTTCCTTAAGAAAAGCCTGTGAAAAGCGTTTGTCGAATTGCGCCGCGTTTCCCTTGACTTTTTTCACTGGGGCGTTATAATAAATTCAGGATTATTTCCAGAAAAGAAGGAGCGGAAATTCTATGTATTATCATATGAACATTGCGGGCCTTGAGCGGGATCTGCCCATCTGCCCGGTAAACGATTCTCTGTCCATTGCCGGATTTGTAATCTTCGGCGATCAGGAGCTGACCGTGGCCTGCGCCCGGGAGCTGCTGAAGCGCGCGCCGGAATATGACTACATCATCACCGCGGAGGCCAAGGGCATTCCTCTGGCCCACGAGATGGCCCGTCAGGCCGGGGACAAGAAGTACATCCTGGCGCGGAAAGCCCCCAAGCTGTACATGCGGGACATTTTCAGCGTTTCCGTGCATTCCATCACCACCGCCAAGGAGCAGAAGCTGTATCTGGACGGCGCGGACGCCGCACTGATGAAGGGCAAGCGCATCCTCATCGTGGACGACGTGATCTCCACCGGCGAGAGCCTGAAGGCGCTGGAAACTCTGGTAGAGGAAGCGGGCGGCATCATCTGCGGACGCATGGCCGTTCTGGCTGAGGGCGACGCGCAGGAGCGTTCCGACCTCGTCTATCTGGAAAAGCTGCCCCTGTTCAACCCGGACGGCAGCGTGAAGGGATAAACTACGTACCACTGCGGGAAAGCCCGCTAAAATAAATGTAAAGAGGAGAGATATTTATGTATTGTAAGAATTGCGGCAAGCAGCTGCCAGACGGCGCACAGTTCTGCGACGGGTGCGGCGCGCGGCAGGTCGATGACGGCTACAGCGCACAGCAGGTCAAGAGCGGCTATGTCACCTACACCAATGGCCGGGAGCCGAAGCCTTCCGTCGGCTTCATTGATGCCATCAAGATGTTCTTCACCAAGTACGCGGACTTCAACACCCGTTCCAGAAGAAGCGAGTATTGGTGGGCTGCGCTGTTTTGCGCCCTTGCCGGTATGGTTGCCAGTGCTATTTTGAAGAACTACGCATGACTCTGGACGCTTGCCATTCTGGTTCCCTCGATTGCTCTCGGTGTCCGCCGTCTGCACGACATCGGCAAGCCCGGCACATATTATCTGTTTGTTTTGATTCCTCTGGTAGGTTCGATCATCCTGCTCGTCTGGTTCTGCCAGGACAGCACCGGCGACAACCAGTGGGGCCCCAATCCCAAGTATTGATTCGCTGACATACCAAAACAGGCACAGCAGGATAACCTGCTGTGCCTGTTAATGCCAGCACCCCTTGCCTCTCCCTATGGGAGAGGTGGCTGAGCGAAGCGAAGACAGAGAGGGTACATAGGGCTGCAACACCCTCTCAGTCACCTTCGGTGACAGCTCTCCCAGAGGGAGAGCCAAGGGGCTGTACCCCGGCACGAGAAATGGAGCGTATCTGTACCGATACGCTCCATTAACTATTTTACGGTTCTTTCATCTGTCCCGCGATTCTGTTCAGCAGCAGCGCTTTTGCAAAGTACATCGTCTCATAGCGGATGTACTGGTCGGCGTTCTCATCCCACAAAAAGCGCAGATTCGGCGGGAACTCGTCGTCCCCCAGCCACAGCTGGACGGCGACGCCCAGACCGTCGAAAATCTCAAAGGCATAGGCCGCGTCCCCCACGGGAAGGGGCTTGCCGCCCAGTGCCAGACACGCCCGGCGGAAGGCGGGAAGATCGTTCTGGAACCGCTCCGCCCAAGGGTCGTGATCGTCTTCCAGCAGCTTCTGGTGAAATTGCAGGCCGAAGTCCTGCATGGCCTTCCACCGGCCGCTGACGTGCCGGTCTTCCCGGCTGTCGCAGATCAGGTCAAGCAGGGTCATGACCTCCTCATAGCTGTTTCCATCCTGCCACGCGCCGTTTTCCAGCCGCTGGATATCCCCGGTTTTCCGGGAGACCCGGTAGCTCTGGCCGAAAAATGTGGTGTACAGGAAGTCCGCGTCCAGCTTTGCGTTCAGCTTTTTCGCCAGCGCTTCCGCGTCGTAGGTCAGAAAGCAGCTCTTTGCCTGCTGCGCCTGAATGAGATAATTGTCCGTTCGTGCCATGAGCGTACCTCCCTCTCGGATTACGGAAATTATACCATCTTTCGTTTCATAAAGCAAGGAAACCTTAATGACTTTGCGTGTTTACTTTCCTGACTTTCTATGGTAAGATAAAAGGCACTTATCCATATGCTGGCAGGAAATCACAAAATTCCGCCGCTTATGCGCGAAAGGAACCTGATGGATTATGTCCCACGACTGCACCCGGGCGATCATTGACCTGGACGCTGTTTCTTCCAATTTTGACGCGGTCTGCCGCAAGGCCAAAGTGCCGGTGATGGCGGTCATCAAGGCCGACGCCTACGGCCACGGCGCCGTGCCGATCGCCCGGCTGCTGGAAAATCGGTGCGCCTTTTTCGGCGTCAGCTCCATGTCCGAAGCGCTGGAGCTGCGGGACGCTGGAATTGCCCGGCCGATATTGATTCTGGGCTACACGCCGCCGCAGGCTTTCCCCGACGCCGTTCGTCTGGGTATCCGCCCCGCCATTTTCCGCCGGGAGGACGGGGAAGCCCTATCCCGGGCTGCCGTGGAAGCGGGGGTATCCGCAGCCTTTCACTTTGCCGTGGACACGGGCATGAGCCGCATCGGTTTTCAGGTAACGGAAGCCGACGCCGACATCTGCGCTGAAATCGCCGCCCTGCCGGGGCTGACCGCAGAGGGGCTGTTCAGCCATTTTGCCACCGCCGACAGCTATGACCTCAGCCGCGCCCGCGCACAGGCGGAACACTTCGACGCTTTCGACGCCATGCTGAAACGCCGGGGTGTCCGCATTCTCATCCGCCACCTGAACAATTCCGCCGGACTGATGAACTTCGACCACCACTACGAGATGGTTCGTTCCGGCATCGTCACCTACGGCCTGTACCCCAGCGACGAGGTGGACACCGGCCTTCTCCCCCTGGCTCCCGCCATGCGTCTGCTCAGCCGGGTCTCCTACGTGAAAGCCCTGCCCCCCGGGCGGGAGATCAGCTACGGCGGCACGTTTGTCACCACCCGCCCCACTGTCGTGGCCACCGTCCCCATCGGCTACGCCGACGGCTACCGCCGCAGTCTGTCCGGACGGTTTTACGTCCTGATCCACGGACAGCGCGCCCCCATTCTGGGGCGGGTCTGCATGGATCAGATGATGGTGGACGTTACCGATATCCCCGGCGTTCAGGCTGGTGACACCGTCACCCTGATCGGGACGGACGGCGATGAGACCATCTCCATGGAGGAGATCGCCGCCGCGGCCGGAAGCTTCAACTATGAATTTGCCTGCGGTATCAGCCGGCGGGTACCCCGGGTGTATCTCCGCGGGGGCAAAGCCGTCCATACCGTACATTATCTGACCGATGTCTATCATACGATTTCTCGATAAAATGGTTAACACCATTTTATCCTGCGAATCCTTCGCAGGCCGCCGGCAGCGGCGAGAAATGTATGGACTTACGTTTTTTGCGGCTACGCCGCTGGCTGCTGAAACAGCAGCCGGATAAAACGGTTTTTAACCGTTTTATTAAAAACTAGTATCAGGAGGAACCCCATGGCACATAAACCGAAATACGCAAAACAGGAACCCCGCCGGAATACCGCGCTGAAGCTGCTGCCGCTGGTGCTGGCGGCAATCGTCGCGGTGGTTCTCATTATCAAAACCGTAGGCGGGAAAAAGCCCGAGGAAAGTCCTCCAACGACGGTGGAGACCCAGCCCGTGGAGCCGGTCGCCTCCGCCACCGTGGGCGTCCAGGGCGACCTGCTGATGCACAAGCCCGTGCTCACCGCCTGCACCACAGAGGATGGCGGCTACGATTTTGAATCGATTTTCCGCTACGTGGCAGAATATACTGCCCGGTACGACTACTCTGTCGCCAATCTGGAAACCACCCTGGGCGGCGACAATTACGTGTATCAGGGCTACCCCAAGTTCAACTGTCCTGACGGGATCGTGGAGGCGGCAAAGGACGCGGGGATCGACATGCTGCTCACTGCCAACAATCACTGCTCCGACACCACCACTGAAGGCGTCCTGCGCACGGTGAAGCGGGTGCGGGAAATGGGTCTGACCCCTCTGGGGACCCAGCTCAGCGACGAGGAACCCAAGTACGCCGTGGTGGACGTGAACGGCATCAAAGTAGGTATGGCGGCCTACACCTACGCCACCAGCGTGGTCAATGGCCGTCCCTCCCTCAACTATGAGGCGGAGGTCACGCAGGTTGGTCTGGTGAATTACTTTACCTACGACAATCTGGACGCCTTCTATTCTGAAATGCAGTCCCTGCTTTCCCAGATGCGCTCGGACGGCGCGGAAGCTACCATGCTGTACATTCACTGGGGCACGGAGTATTCCCTTCAGGCGGATTCCTCCCAGCGGATGATCGCCCAGAAAATGTGCGATCTGGGCGTGGATGTCATTGTCGGCGGACACCCCCACGTGGTGGAGCCGATGGAGCTGCTGACCAGCAGCTCCGATTCCCGGCACAAAACGGCGGTCATCTACTCTCTGGGCAACGCCGTATCCAACCAGCGCCGTGACCTGATGACCCTGAACACCGGCCACACCGAGGACGGCGCGCTGTTCACCGTCACCTTTGAAAAATACGCCGACGGCGGAGTATACGTTGCCGATGTGAACGTGATGCCCACATGGGTCAACCTGCACAGCGTTGACGAAAAGCAGGAATACAACATCGTCCCGCTGGAAGACGCCCGGCGGACGGAGTGGCAGAATCTGTATGGTCTGGACGCCGCCGCTCTGGCGAACGCCGTGGCATCCTACGACCGCACCATGAACATCGTCGGCCCGGGGCTTGAGCAATGCCGGAGCTATTACGCGCAGGAAAAACAGGCGCGGGAAACTCCCGTTGTTCCGACCGAAGAGGCAGCCTGACAAGGAGGAGTACCCATGTCTAAAAAGCCGAAGGGAAACAACACAGCAGTCGTTGTGCTGCTGACCGTATTGATTTTCGTCATGATCGCGCTGACAGGTCTTGTGATCTGGATGTGTGTTAATCTGGTGAACAAAACGCCCCAGACTACCGTCCGGACGGAGACACAGGTTTATACCCTTCCCACCGTCATCCGGACAGAGCCGACGCAGGCCGAGACCCAGCCCCCGGAGACCACCCTGCCGGAACCGGAGCATGTGGTGGCTACCGCTTCCATCGGCACCATGGGCGATCTGCTGATGCACAAGCCGGTGTTTGACACCTGCCTGCAAAGCAACGGCACCTACGATTTCAGTTCCATTTTCCGCTATGTCAAGGATATCGTGTCCGGTCTGGACTACGCCATCGCCAATCTGGAAACCACCTTCGGCGGCGACGATTACCCCTATCAGGGCAATCCCGCTTTCAACTGTCCCGACGCGCTGATCGACAACGTAGTGGACACGGGCTATGACATGCTGCTCACCGCCAACAACCACGCGGGCGACACCATGGCGTCGGGCATCACCCGCACCGTGGAAATCATCCGCGGCAAGGGACTGACCGCCCTCGGCTCCCAGCTGAACGCCGACGAGCCGAAATACGCCGTGGTGGACGTAAACGGCATCAAGATCGGCATGGTGTGCTACACATGGGCATACAGCAGCAACGGCACATCCTTCTCCCTCAATGGTCTTACCCCCATCAAGGACGAGGGGCAGATGAACTACTTCCTCAACAACGACCCCGGCAAGCTGTACACCGCGTCGGAACAGATTCTGGAACAGATGAAAGCGGACGGTGCGGAAGCCACCATGATGTTCATTCACTGGGGCGTGGAATATAACATCAAGGAAAATTCCCTTCAGGACACCATGGCGCAGAAGCTGTGCGATCTTGGCTTTGACGTGATCGTGGGTGGGCATCCGCATGTTGTTCAGCCGGTGGACCTGCTTACCAGCACCGTTGACGAGAGCCACAAGACCGTGGTCATCTACTCTCTGGGCAACGCCGTATCCAACCAGAGAAACGGCTATATTCAAGCCGCGCCTCCCTACTATACGGAGGATGGCATTCTGTTCACCGTCACCTTTGAAAAGTATTCCGACGGAGCCGTGTATCTGCAAAGCGTGGACGCGCTGCCCACATGGGTGAACATGCGCACTGACGGGGCGAAGCAATATAACATCCTGCCGCTGGACGAAGACAATCAGGATCAGTGGGCGGAGCTATTCAACCTGAACGACGCCATGCTGTCCTCCGCGAAGAAGTCCATGGAGCGCACGGACTCCATCGTCGGCGCGGGCATGGAAAAATGCCGGACGTATCTGGAACAGCAAAAGGCCGACCGGGAAGCCTACTATCAGGACCTGGCCAGCCATCCGGAAGCCTACGTTCCAAGCACCGTTCCGGAGGAAACCGCCGGGGAAACCATCCCGGAAACCACCGCCGTCGCCGCCCCTGCGGCATAACAAGCCCTACCCAAATACCGTGCCGCGGCAAACGTCAGTTCTGCCGCGGCACGGTTTTCGTCTGCCGGAACGGAAAACGAAACTTTCCCGGGAAAAAACGGATATAATCCATTGACATTGCAAAAATTTACGGTATAGTAGTATCTGTCGTATTTCGGCGTAAAATAAAACCTTGAAAGAAACGGGGGAGGATAATGTCCAAGGAACTCATCAGACTCCAGGACCTGACCATGGAGTTCGACGGGGAGCGTATTCTCGACGGCATCAATCTTTATTTCAACGATCACGAATTCCTCACACTGCTCGGCCCCTCCGGCTGCGGCAAGACCACGACGCTTCGGATTATCGGCGGCTTTCTGACGCCTACTTCCGGCACGGTGACGTTTGACGGGAAGGTCATCAACGACGTCCCGCCCTACAAGCGGCAGATCAACACCGTGTTCCAGCGTTATGCCCTTTTTCCGCATCTGGATGTGTACGACAACGTCGCTTTCGGCCTGAAGGTAGCAAAGCTGCCCAAGGACGAAGTTGACCGCAGGGTCAATGAAATGCTGGAAATCGTCAGCCTGAAGGGCTACGAAAACCGCAGCGTGGACAGTCTGTCCGGCGGCCAGCAGCAGCGTGTTGCCATCGCCCGGGCATTGGTCAACCAGCCGAAAGTGCTGCTGCTGGACGAACCGCTGGCAGCGCTGGATCTGCGCTTGCGCAAGGACATGCAGATCGAGTTGAAACGCATCCAGCAGACCACCGGCATCACGTTCATCTATGTCACCCACGATCAGGAGGAAGCCCTTTCCATGTCCGACACCGTGGTGGTCATGGACAAGGGACGGATCCAGCAGATCGGCAGACCTGAGGATATCTATAATGAGCCGAAGAACGCCTTTGTGGCGGACTTTATCGGCGAAAGCAACATCCTGGACGGCGTCATGCTGGAAGACTTCAAGGTCCGGTTCTTCGGCCGGGTCTTTGAGTGCGTGGACAAGGGCTTCGCCCCCAACGAGCCGGTGGACGTTGTCATCCGTCCGGAGGACATTGACATCGTGAAGCCCGCGGAGAGTCATCTCGTCGGCACCGTCACGGGCATTACCTTCAAGGGTCTTAACTACGACATCATCGTGGAGTTCAAGGGCTTCAAATGGCTCATCCAGACCACGGACTACCACGGCGTGGGCGAGACCATCGGCATCCGCCTGAACCCGGAAGACATTCACATCATGCACAAGAGCGAATATTCAGGTCTCTTTGGCGACTACAGCTCCTACTCCGCCGAGTATGACGAGCTGACGGAGGATGCCGAAGATGAAGAAGAATAAGTCTATCTTGCTCAGCACCCCGTATTTGATATGGATGGTGGTATTCACGCTGATCCCTCTGGGTGTGGTGTGCTACTATGCCCTTACTGACCCGTCTACGGGGGAATTCAGCCTTGTGAACCTGCGAGGGCTGAACCTGTACTGGGGCGTTCTGTGGCAGTCCATCTTCTACGCGGTGGCGTCGGCTTTCATCTGCCTGCTGCTGGGCTACCCCATGGCCTACTACATCGCCCACCGAAGCCAGACCGCTCAGAAGTTTCTGTACATGCTGGTGATGCTGCCCATGTGCATGAGCTTCCTGCTCCGTACCCTCGCATGGGTCGGATTGCTGCAGGACACCGGCATCATCAACAATATTCTCGACGCCATCGGCATCGGCCGGCTGCGGCTCATCCGTACCCCCGGGGCGGTCATTCTGGGCATGGTGTATAACTATCTGCCCTATATGATCCTGCCCCTGTACGGCGTCATCGTCAAGATCGACCCCCGGCTCATTGAAGCGGCAGAGGATCTGGGCTGCAACAGCACGCAGGTGTTTTCCCGGGTGGTGCTGCCGCTGAGCGTTCCCGGCATTCTCTCCGGCATGACCATGGTGTTCGTCCCGGCGGTGTCCACCTTCTATATCTCCCAGAAGCTGGGCGGTACGGACACGGTGCTCATCGGCGACGTGATCGAGCGCCAGTTCAAGCAGGGCAACAACCCCAATCTGGGCGCGGCGCTGAGTCTGGTGCTGATGATCCTTGTATTCATCTGCACCGGCATCATGAACCGCTTCGGCGGCGGCAATGAGGAAGGCGGTGTCATCGTATGAAAAGAGCCAACCGCATTCTCACCGTTCTGATTTTCATTTTCCTGTACGTCCCCATGGCAGTGCTGATCGTGGCGTCCTTCAATACAGGCAAGGACGTTACCCAGTTTGAAGGGTTTACCCTGCGGCAGTACGCCCGTCTGTTTCAGGACAGGACGCTGTTAAAGCTGCTGGGCAACTCCCTGCTCGTCTCGGTTCTTGCCAGCTTCATCGCCACGGTCTTCGGCACGGTGGCGTCACTGGGCATCTACAACCTGAACCCCAGACTGCGCAAGGCTGCCATGACGCTGACCAACATCCCCATGACGAATCCGGATATCGTCACCGGCGTGTCCCTTTCCCTGCTGTTCGTCTTCGTGGGGACCCGGATGCTGGGGCAGCGGAACAGTCTGACCTTCTGGACGCTGCTCATTGCCCACATCACCTTCAACCTCCCCTACGTGATCCTGAACGTCATGCCGAAGCTCAAGCAGACGGACAGCTCCCTCCGGGACGCGGCCATGGACTTGGGCTGCACGCCCCTGCAGGCGTTTTTCAAGGTGACGCTCCATGAGATCGCCCCCGGCATCGTGTCCGGCGCTATTATGGCGTTCACCATGAGTCTGGACGATTTTGTCATCAGCTATTTTGTCAGCGGGCTGGATTTCGTGACCCTTCCCGTGGAAATCTATTCCTACACGAAAAAGCCCCTCCATCCGAAAATTTACGCCCTGTTCACCCTGCTATTCCTGCTGATTCTGGTGCTGATGGTCACCATGAACCTCATTCAGCTCCGCGGGGACAAAAAACGAGCCGCTGCACACAGCGGGGTATAAAGGAGAATTGTCATGAAAAAAGGGATTTCCGTTATTCTTGCCGTCTTGCTTGCCGTGAGCTGCCTGGCCGGTCTTTCCGGCTGCGGCAGCAGTAAAAAGACCACCCTGTACGTCTACAACTGGGGTCAGTACATCTCCGAGGGCGACGACGGCTCTCTGGATGTAATCGCCGCCTTTGAGGAAGCCTACCCCAACATCCGCGTGCAGTATTCCACCTATGACTCCAACGAGATCATGTACTCCAAGCTGTCCAACGGCGGCATCACCGTGGACGTGATCATCCCCTCCGACTACATGATCGGCCGGATGGTGCAGGAGGGTATGCTGGAGGAGCTGAACTTCGACAACATCCCCAACTACCAGTATATCGACGATTCCTTCAAGAACACCTCCTACGACCCGGAGAACAAGTATTCCGTTCCCTACACCTGGGGCACCGTGGGTATCATCTACAACACCAAGTATGTGGACGAAGCCGACGTCACCGGCTGGGAACTGCTGTGGAACGAGAAGTACGCCGGAAAGATCCTGATGTTCGACAACTCCCGGGACGCCTTCGGCATTGCCGAGTACCTGCTGGGCTACGACGTGAACACCACCGACGAGGCCGAGCTTCAGGCCTGTTCCGCCAAGCTGGCGGAGCAGAAGCCCGTGGTGCAGCAGTACGTCATGGATCAGATTTTTGACGCAATGGAAAACGAGGAAGCGTGGATCGCCCCCTACTACGCCGGCGACTATCTGACCATGGTGGAAGAGAACCCCGATCTGGCCTTCTACCGTCCCACGACCCAGGGCTACAACATGTTCATCGACGCCATGTGCATCCCCACCTGCTGTCAGGAGAAGGAGGCGGCGGAAGCCTTCATCAACTTCCTGTGCAGCCCGGAGATTTCCTCCGCCAACATGGAGTTTTTGGGCTACAGCGTCCCTTCCACCGCGGCGAAGGAGCTGATGGATCCGGAGGTCGCGGACAGCGAGGTCGCCTACCCCGACGCGGACACCCTCACCACCGGCACCAGCTTCAACTTCCTGCCGGAGGAAACCTCCCGGTATATGGAAAGCCTGTTTATGGAAGTCCGCAACGGCTGATGGGCTTTTGACCTGCCGAAAAAAGTTCGTATAAACAGAAAGATTCCCGTCCGCAGATTGCGGACGGGATTTTTCTACGCAGATTTAAATCGCATTTCCCGGCTTCGCGGGCTGTCCAAGCTCGCTTTGAATCGGGCGCACCATGCAGAACTGTTTCAGATGAAAATGCTTTTCCAGAACCTCGTAAATCTCAAACCCCAACTGCTGGTATAGCGTCACGTTGTTGGGGTTGTGGGTCTCCAGCGACATCATCATGTGATGCTTGTCCGCGTAATCCACCGCCGCCTTCAGCAGCTTCACCGCAATGCCGTGGTGCTGCATCTGGGGGTCTACCGCCAGATAGATCACATGGAGACGGTTGTCCTCGTGCAGCTGGGTCGTCCAGTGGGAGTTCAGGTAATCCCGTGCGGCAAAAAAGTGGAACAGGGTTCTGAGCGACGGGTCTTCCTTGATCAGCCATGCGTCCGTCTGCAATTCCGCTTCCAGCTCCGTAAAGTAGTATTGGAGGAAATGGTACGGCTCGGTCTCGTCGGAAACGACCAGAAGGCCGTTCAAATCCGGGCTGTCGGCAAAAATGTCGCAGTTTTTGTAGAATTCCTCCATGTCGCAGGCAAAGAGCTTCGGCAAAAGCTTCTTGCGGATATCCTCGTTGGGAATCAGGGTCTCGTACAGCGGGTCGGAGGCAAAGCACTTGTTCAGCAGTGCCTGAAGCTTTGGCAGGTCTTTTTTTGTAACTTTGTATAATTCGCTTTCCATATATTCGTTCCTTTATCTCGGGAGGCAGTCGCGGAGCATCCGCTTCATTTCCTCCACACTGATGTTCAGACTGCCCACCAGATCCCGGTAGGTGCCCTCCTGCGCGGCGGCCGCGCCTTGCAGGAAGGCCGCTTCCGCGGTGTAGTCCGTAATGCCCTTGGCTTTCTTTTCCAGCAGGCTCTTGACCGTTGCGTATAGGTTGATATACCCCACGATCCGGCGGTAGCCCCATTTCAGGCGCTCCTTGGGCTGGGAAAATACGTACTGGGTGAAGTGGCGGTACACCCGCTGCTCAAACAGGAAGGCATACCGGTTGTTGTCGATCTCATAGAGTTTCCGCAGTGCCGCGGAGAGATTTCCCTCCGTCAGGCTGTCTGCCGCGCCGTGGAGCAGCTCCAGGCTTTGCTGCAAGCTTTCCTGGGGGAACTGGACGTTGCCGTACCAGTCGATGCGGACAAAGGTGTCCTGGGTCTGCTGGAACAGATTCAGCAGCTGCCGCTCCAATCGACCGGCGTCTTCGCCGGGTTCCTGCCCCCGGTTGATGGCCGCCGCACGGTCATAGACCTGCTGGGCAAGCGCCGCCGCTTCATCCAGCGCCTGGGCAAGGCTCTCGCCGTCGGCCTCCGTCCGGGCGCACCAGTCCAAATCCAGCGCTTCCTTGGCCTTTTGGAAGGTTCCGGCAAAGTTCAGCGGCACCACTCTGGTTCTGTCAATGGCCATCAGCAGCAGACCGAACAACTCATGGTGGAGACGGTACACGTCCTCGTCATAGTAGGTGTCGTTGTCGAACTGGGAATGGTAGTGGGTCTCCATGAAGCTGCCGCCGGTGAAATCGTTGACCATGGAGGGAATGCCCGCAATGGCAATGGAAAAGTCGTCCGACCATGTTTCAATGGGGGCGGTGATCCGGGTCTCCTCCGGGTAGCCCTGGGTCAGCTCCGGGAGATTTTCCAGAAATTCCTCCAGAAAATCCACATATTCGTAGGTGCTGCGGATCCGCGCCCGGGTGCCGTGGGCAAGGGCGGGCAGCTCGAAATTCAGGTCGGCAATGACTTGCCCCCGCCATTCGGGATGCACGGTAAACACCTGCTCATAAGCGCCGGTGGACCAGTCGAACTGGGAATCTGCCACGCCCCATTCCTCCGACGCCATGGCGCAGAAAAGGATGGTGTTCTCCGGCTGCCAGCCGGTCTCCACCAGCGCCTTGCCCATGCCCAGCATCATGGAAATGGCGGTGTTATCGTCCTGAAAGCCGTCAAAATAGGAGTCGTAGTGGGCGGACAGCATGATCTTCCGGTCAGGGTTCCGGCCGGTCAGCTCGCCGATGATGTTGTAGGTGGTGCGGTCGCGCTCCACCCGGGTGCAGGCGTCCAGCGTAACGGCCACCGTCGCACTGTCCGCAAGCAGCTCCTTCAGCGCCCCGGCGTCCTTCCGGGAAATGGAAAAGGCAGCGGCTTCGGGAGGGCCTGCGATGTCCTGCGCGTTCAGCGCGGCATCGTCCACCTCGCCGTAGCCCCCGGTCTGCACGGCGATCAGCGCTGCCGCACCCTTGAGGTGGGACTGATACACAGGATAGTTGATCCACCATTCGTTGCGTTGGTTGATCTCCACCAGCACCAGCTTCCCGTTAACGTCCAGCCCCTCGTAATCCGCTTCTGTGCCCTTGCCCGCATAGACAAGCTCGTAGGCGGTAGGGCCGTCCGTGACGAAATTCGTCTGATACGCCCCCAGCTGGACGCGGCGTTCCTGTCCCTCGGCGTCGGTAAAAGACAGCTCCGCTTTCTCAAACTCCCACGCGTCCACGGTGATGGCGTCCTTCCATACTTTGGAAAAGCCGATTTTCTTCATCTCCGCCGCCAGCATGTCTCCCGTGGCGATCTCCGCCGGGGAGCCTGCGGTGCGGTAGCCCAGCACGGGGTTGGTGCAGTGCTCCTCCATCCGCTTTGCAAGGCGGTAGGAATAGCCGATATCCAGCCTTTCCAGATACCGCTGCGCCTGACTTGTCAAGGTCATCATCTCCTGTTTTCCCGCTTTTGGGAATTGTAGCATACTTAAAAGGCGTTGTACAGTGCCAATTTGTCTAAAAAAACGCGGCTTTGAAGCCGCGTTTTTTCGTTAACTTTCAAGAGCCTGCAGCCGTCCCTGAATGATCTTCCCCACGGTCTGGGCAAACCAGCCCACGGAGGGCAGCCTTACCACATCCCGGCCGTAAATGGTGCGGGCGCTGCTTAAATCGCCCTCCCGGCCGGAGAACAGGCACAGCGGCGGATTGCCATGCCTGCGCAATGCCGTCGCTTCTTCGGCAGCATCGGCCACGGCGGGCCTGCCGCTGTAGTCCCGGCTGAAAAACTGGTTTCCCGTGCCGGGGAGGCGGGTATCGTCGTTGGGGTTCGCGTCGGTGAGGATCAGCAAAAGCCGCTGCTGCTCCCCCGTCCGGCGCAGAAGCCAGTCCACTGCCCGCAGGGCAAGTCCGTCCCGGTTCCACCCGGCGGCAGCGAACTCGAAAATACGGTTGTTGCCCTGATTTTCCCGGTAGTCCCGGTACTCCCGCAGCACCGTACAGCCGCTGACGGAGCAGTAGGACAGCACCCGGACAGGAATCGCACACCGGGTCAGCGCTTCGGCCAGAATGTAGCCTTGCGTCGCCAGCTGCTCCTGCCGCCGGTTCTGGGAGGCGGAGGCGTCCAGCAGAATATCCACGATCAGGTTCCCAAGGGTATTGGGCTGCTGCCGGTCAAACACCCGGCCGTCCCTCAGCGAGGGGGCGCGCCATGCAAGCGCCGGGTTGACCCGTCCCGCGCGGCACCGAAGGCTCCCGTCCTCCTGAAGCAGCAGGATGGTGTTTTGCAGCTGCTGGGCAAGGCGCTGAATTTCCAGCCGGTTCTGGGCCAGATGCGCCTGAAAATAAGCGCGGTTGCGCTCCGTCTGCTCCTGAATCTGCTCCCATTCCCGGGTGGGTGCCTCCCCGGTTTCCGGCGCTTCTCCTCTGGTGAAGTGCAGAACGCAGCCCCGGTGATGGCCGGTGCAGCAGGTTCGCTCCGCGTCCGCCAGTTCCGCCGGGGTCAGCATGGACTTGCCGAAGCACGCGGCGGCGTATTTCCGAATCTCGTCCTTCCGGGCTTCCCGCCAACCGAAAATGCGCCGCCCCAAAGAACGCAGTCCCATGCCGCCCTCCGGCGCGGCCTGCCCCAGACGGTGCAGCCCTCCCGGGCGAAGCATCAGCCGGGCAAAGAAACCCAGATCCACCCGGTTAGAATTGAAGTGGTCAATTTCGTTGCGGAGATTCCGCCCGAAATATTTGAGGACGATCTGCTCCATCCGCGTTTGGATGGCCTCGGCGTCCCAGTCGGGGTCAAATTCCAGCGCGTCCAGAATCTGCTTTTCCCGGTCAGATTCCTCGCTGGGCAGCCCCAGCGCCCGGCGGAACCAGCCAATTTTCAGCCGGTCCTGCTCGCTGTTCACGGAAAAATCCTGCTGTAACTGCCGCTGGGCATAGTCCCGCCGCAGAAAGGTCAGCGCCGGACGGGCATCCCGGCACCTGAGATAGGCGCACCGTTCCAGCCCCAGCCAGAGCAGCTCACTTTGCAGCTCTCCCCCGGAGTGGCGCTCCAGTGCGGTGAACAGCAGCTCCAGCTTCTTGTAATCATACAGCTGCCGCACAAGGCCGATGGCGGTGTTGAAATACAGCGACGCTTCCCCGTTGGGTTCATAGCCCCGGCTGCCCGTGGCAAAGCCGTAAGCGCCCGCGGCGTTCCAGATCTGATTGTCCGCCCGACGGGCTTCCTGTTCCCCGATGTCCATATCAGTCTCCGAAGAACTCGTCCGCTTTCGCCGTTCTGGGGACACGCGCCCAGACCACGTCGGCGGTGAGCTGCCGTTCGAAGGGGTCGAATGCCTTGTTGATGATGCCCATTTCCAGTGCGGCCTCCGGGGAAAGTCCCCGTTCCATCAGCCGCAGGGCAGTCAGCAGTCCCCGCAGGTCCAGCGCCCGGGCGGAGATCTCCCCGCTGCTGCACTTGGCGCGCAGATCGTCGAACAACGCCGCCAGCTGCTGCGCCCAGCTCTTTTTCAGGCTCGGGAAGCCCCGCAGCAGGAGTTTGCACAGATCGTCCTGCCCGATTACCGGCATATCTACCACCACGAACCGGGAAACCAGCGCTTCGTTCAGCTCCCGGGTTCCGGCGTAGCCATAGTTCATGGTGCCGATGAACCGGGCCGCGTCGTCCAGCATCACGCGGCGGTAGCCCGGAATGTCAATGACCCGGCGGAAATCCAGCGTGGCGTGGAGCACGGCCAGCGCTTCGTTTTTCGCCATATTCACCTCGTCCAGAATGCCGAAGCCGCCCAGCCGCGCGCACTGGCACACGGGGCCTTCCCGGAAGCAGACCTCGCCCCCCTTCAGCGTATCGGTGCCGATGAGGGACGCCGCGTCCACATTGATGTGCATGGAGATGTCCCACACCGGGCGGCCGAACAGGGCGGCCAGATTCTCCGCCAGTACGTTTTTGCCGGTGGCCTTGGGGCCTGCGAGAAGTAGATTCTCTCCGCACAGCACCGCCGCGGCGGCGGCTTCCCAGACGTTTTTTCCGTAGTATACAAATCGGGGGTTTGGAATCCGGCCGCGTACTTCCTCCGCCACGCCGTGGGCGTCCCGGAAGGAACGGACTTCTGCAAGCAGGTGCCTGTTCACGCCCTCAGCTTCCAGTTCTTTCCAAATATCCATGACAAATCCCTCCTCGCAACGTTCCTCTTCTATTTTAGCATGATGCACGGCATTTGCAAGGAGAATCTTTCCCTTTCAGCTTGCGTGTGGAAAAGGTTTCCTGTATAATAGGTTACATTCATACACTTTGGAAAGAAGGGGTACCTATGGAGAAGATCAGGCAATTTCTGGCGCGCAAAGACGTGGTGTTTACCCTCCAGCGCTACGGGATCGATGCGCTGGGGGCCATGGCGCAGGGATTGTTCTGCACGCTGCTGGTGGGAACCATCCTCAATACTCTGGGGCAGCAGTTCGGCATCGGATTTTTGACACGGATCATCGTCACCGTGGGCAAGGGTGAGGGCGCAGTGGGCTATACCATCGGCGGCCTTGCCTCCGCCATGGTCGGCCCCGGCATTGCCGTGGCCATCGGATTTGCGCTGCACTGCCCGACGCTGGTGCTGTTTTCCCTGATCCCCGTGGGCTTTGCCGCCAACGCCATGGGCGGCGCGGGCGGGCCGCTGGCGGTATACGTCGTCGCCATCGTCGCGGCGGAATGCGGCAAGCTGGTGGCAAAGGAGACCAAAATCGACATTCTGGTGACGCCCATCGTGACGGTTCTGGCCGGCATCGGCATTGCGCGTCTGGTAGCAGCGCCCATCGGTACGGCGGCCAGCGCCGTAGGCAGTTTCATCAAATGGGCGACGGTGCTTCAGCCCTTTTTCATGGGCATTGTGGTATCCGTCGCCGTGGGCGTGGCGCTGACGCTGCCCATTTCCTCCGCCGCCATCTGCGCGGCGCTGGGACTGACGGGTCTTGCCGGCGGCGCCGCCGTGGCCGGATGCTGCGCCCAGATGGTGGGCTTCGCGGTGATGAGCTTCCGGGAAAACGGCTGGGGCGGTCTGGTCGCTCAGGGCATCGGCACCAGCATGCTGCAAATGCCCAACATTGTGAAGAACCCCCGTATCTGGATACCGCCCACACTGGCATCGGCCATCACGGGGCCGCTTGCCACATGCCTGTTCCATCTGGAGATGAACGGCACGGCGGTCTCCTCCGGCATGGGCACCTGCGGCTTTGTCGGGCAGATCGGCGTTTACACGGGCTGGATCAACGATATTACCAACGGCGCAAAGACTGCCATCACCGCCATGGACTGGACGGGCATGGCGCTGATCTGCTTCGTTCTTCCGGCGGTGCTGAGCTGGGTTTTCTGCCTGATCCTCCGGAAATGGGGCTGGATCGGGGAAAACGACCTGAAATTGGAGCTGTGAAGAATTCCCCCGCCGCGTCGGAACATCCGCGCGGCGGGGGAATTTTGATTGCTTTACGCGCTGAACACCTTTGTGTCCAGATGCCGCTTTTTGACGGCGTAAAACAGCACCGTGCCAAAGGTCAGGAGCACCGCCAGCTCTCCCAGCGCCACGTACAGCGCGTTGAGGAAGAAACCGCCGCCGATGTATACCGTCAGTTCCCAGCCTACCAGCAGTGCGTTGAACAGCGCGGGCATCGCCATCCCCACCAGAGGATAGCCCTTCACCGTGACCCGCCGGGTCAGCCACATCCCCCCGGCCGCCAGAAGCGTCGCAAGACTGCCCACGAGAAAATCCAGCGGCAGCGCGGCGGCATAGGTGATGTTGAAAACCAGACAGCCCACCGTCAATCCGGGAATCGCCGCCGGGGTGAAAAAGGAAAGCACACACAGCGCTTCGGACAGCCGCATTTGGATCGCCCATGTGGTGGAACCGGGAAGCAGAACATTCTGCAGGTGGGTCAGTACAGCGTACAGCGCCGCAATGACGGCGGCATGGGTCAGAAATCTGGTATTTTTAGACATGGTGTTCCTCCAAAAAAGAAATTGGGAGCAGTCCATGACCACACCCAACAAAAAAATGAGCGCATAGCGCCCATCGGAAATCCCTAGTTTTGTTTACCGACAGGATGGTCACGAACTGTCCTATGAAATTTCTCTTATTATACACATTGGCGGCAGAAAAGTCAAGGTTGCATTTCCCCTGAATATCTGATATTATGACATGGCACGCAACAACAAGGAGATGGTAGTTTATGGCAAGAAACAACACCCCGGTGGACAAGAACTCCCGGGAGTACCTGCTGCGTCAGGTGGCCAACGGGCGCTACAGCCTGCTGCTGATCGTCATTCTCACGGTGGTCAATCTGATCATGACGATTCTGGACACGAACACATATTTCCTGTTCTCCGCTTCCGTACCGTACTATCTGGTATTCGTGGGGATGGGCATAGAGAACGGCTTTGTGAACGGTGCCTGGAATGTCAAGGGAACGCTCACCTACACGGGTCTGGTCATCGCGCTGGTCATTGTGGCGGTGTATCTGCTGTGCTGGCTGCTGAGCAAGAAGCGCGCCGGTTGGCTGACGGCGGCGCTGGTGCTGTTCATCATCGACACCGTGGCGCTGGTGGTCATTACCTTTGCTCTGTATGATAGCCCCATGGGCAAGCTGGTGGATTTCCTGCTGCACATCTGGGCGATCGTAGAGCTTATCCAGGCTGTGCGGGGCAGCAAGAAGCTCCGGGCGCTTCCCCCCACGGAGGAACCCCGGAACGTCTGCACCGGACCGGAATTCTAGTTTCATACATGCAGGAAGCTCCCTCGAAAAGAGGGAGCTTCTTGATTTTATGCCAGATAAATCGCCTTGCAGGCCAGCATGGTTTCGTAGCAGTCCAGCTTGGAAACCAGCTCCAGGGGCGCGTGCATACTGAGCACCGGCACGCCCGCGTCCACGGTGACGATATTCCGGTTGGCCATGTAGGCCGCCACGGTGCCGCCGCCGCCCTGATCTACCTTGCCCAGAGTCGCGATCTGCCAGATGACGCCCGCCTTGTCCAGCGTGGAGCGGACGTGACCCATGGCCTCGGCGGAAGCGTCGGACGCGCCGCCCTTGCCCCGGGAGCCGGTGTACTTGCAGATGGCAACGCCGTAGTTCAGCTGGCTGTTGTTCCGCTTGTCGCAGGTCTCCGGCCAGTTGGGGTCAAAGGCGTTGGAAACGTCGGCGGACAGGCAGAAGGAATTGGCGAAGCAGTCGGATAGCTTGACGCCCTGCGCGTCGCACAGCCCCTCCATGAAATGCTCAAAGTAGTGGCTCTGCATACCGGAAATGCCCACGGAGCCGATCTCTTCCTTATCGGCAAGGATGCAGACGGCGGTCTTTTCGGGCATGTCCAGAGAGAACAGGGCTTCCAGCTCGGCGTAAGCGCAGACCCGGTCGTCGTGGCCGTAGGAGCTGAGCAGGCTGCGGTCAAGACCCGCCTCCCGGCAGCGTCCTGCGGGAACCACCGTCAGCTCGGCGGAGAGGAAGTCGCTCTCCACAAGGCCGTACTTCTCGTTCAGCAGCTTCATGATGTGCAGCTTCACGAGGTCAGAGCCGTCGCCCTCCAGCGGCTCGGAGCCGAGGATCACGTTCAGCTGCTCGCCCTCGATGACCTTCCCCGCGGGCTTCTGCATCTGATCCGCCGCAAGATGGGGCAGCAGGTCGGAGACCATCAGGATGGGGTCGCCCTCGTCCTCGCCGATGGTAACCGTGACCACAGCGCCGTCGGCACGGTACACCACGCCGTGGAGCGCCAGAGGAATGGTCGTCCACTGGTATTTCTTGATGCCGCCGTAATAGTGGGTCTTCAGGTAGCTGATCTCGGAATCCTCGTACAGGGGATTGGGCTTGATGTCCAGCCGGGGGGAATCCACGTGGGCGGCGCAGATGTTCGCGCCCTCGCGCAGGGACTTGGTACCGACAACGGCCAAAGCGATGGACTTATTGCGGTTGTTGTAGTAAATTTTGTCGCCGGGCTTGGCTTCCATGCCGGGGGCGAAGGGCTTGTAGCCCAGCTTCTCGGCTTCCCGAACGGCCCATGCGGTGGCCTCCCGCTCGGTCTTGCATTCGCTCATGAACGCCATGTAGCGCTGAGCATAGCCTTCCATTTCATCCCGCTGGGCGTCAGTGAGCCGGGTGTAGCCGTTCTTGGGCGACGCCAGCAGGGAATTGCGCAGTTCTTCTGTGGTCATGTTGCATCCTCCTATGTTTCTTTCCGCCTCCGCCATCAGGCGGGGCGTTACGTTGGGGTAGGTCAGATTTTCCGGCAGCGCCGAAAACAGTCTGACTTCCCCGATCTCGCTTTCCGGCAGGGGCTCCAGACGGCGAACCGCCGCGAAAAACACCATGCCGTTGGCGCTGCTTTGGGCGTCGAAGCCGCGGTAGTCGCAGACCGGGTACAGCTCCGCGTCCCGGACGCCGCTTTCCTCGTACAGCTCCCGTCGGGCAGCCTGCATGGGCGTTTCTCCCGGCTCGATGTGGCCGCCCTGGGTTTCCCATGTGTCCCGCTCCCTGTGCCGGCTGAGAAGCCACTTCCCGTCGTACCGGGAGCAGACGACAACGAAGGTATATGTTCCCAGCGTTCCCGTCGGGTGGACGGTACATTGCAGGGACTTGCGGCGATCGCTCGCTGAATCCATTATACCAATTCTCCGCAAAAACGCAAGGCATTTTTCCCGGAATTCCGACGCTGAGCCGGTGTTTTCCAACACATACCCGCATTTTCCCCGGAACCAGCTCTCCTCCGGCTGGGCGGCGATGCGGCGGCGGGCATAGTCTTCCGGAATGCCGTCCCGGCGCATGAGGCGGCGAACCCGATCTTCCACCGGGGCGGTGACGGCGACCGTCACGTCGCACAGCCCGGCAAGCCCGCCCTCAAACAGGGCGATAGCGTCGATGGCGGCAAGCGCGGGCTTTTCCCCGAGGCGGCGAAGCACCTCCCGCTTCACGGCGGCGTGGGTGATTCTGTTCAAATCCAGCAGAGCGTTTTTGTGGGAAAATACCAGATTCCCAAGCTTTTTCCGCTGCAAAACGCCGTCCTCCACCGTGCCGGGGAAGCGTTCTTCGATGGCCGCAAGGAGGGACGCATCCCGCGTCAGCAGCTCGTGGTAGATCGTGTCGCAGTCCAGAACCACCGCGCCCCGCTCCTTCAGAACGTTCAGCAGGGTGGTTTTTCCGCAGCCGGTGCCGCCGGTGATGCCGAGAATCATGCTTCCTCCTCCGCGTCCACAATGTGGAACGCCGCGGCCTTTTTCAGCCGGTTCTGCACGGCGTAGGCCACACCGCCCCCCACCGGGCACCGGGCATAGACCTGATGGATGCCGGGGTCGTCCAGCTCCCGCAGGGCGGCAAACAAGCCGGCGGACAGGGTGTTGACGTCCGCCTCCCGGCCGTAGGACAGGGGGCTGCACCCGGCGTACAGGGGCAGCTCTTCTTCAAAGCACAGCACCCGGTCGCCGGGGGTGAAATGGCGGCGGATGTAGGCGGCGGCCTTTTCCCGGCTGCCGGAGACAATGACCACCGGCTCCGCCGGGGCGTAATGGCGGTATTTCATGCCGGGGGCTTTCACCACGGCGTCCTTGTCGATCTGGGCGGTGACAGCCTTGTCGATGACCAGATCCCCCAGAACGGAGATCAGCTGCTCCGGGGTGATCCCGCCGGGGCGGAGCAGCCGGGGGCGGTCTTCCGTCAAATCCACGATGGTGGACTCCACGCCCACCCGGCATGGGCCGCCGTCCACGATGGCGGCGATTTTCCCGTCATGGTCGTGAAGGACGTGCTGGGCGGTGGTGGTGGAGGGCTTTCCGGAAATATTGGCGGAGGGCGCGGCAATGGGCACGCCCGCAAGGCGGATGATCTCCCGGGTCACGGCATTGTCCGGGCAGCGGACGGCCACGGTGGAAAGTCCTCCGGTGGTGCGCCGGGGAACACAGTCCCGTGCGGGCAGCACCATGGTCAGCGGTCCCGGCCAGAATTCCTTCGCCAGCTCATAGGCCGCCGCAGGTACGTCGTGGCAGAACAGTTCGATCTGCTCCGCGCCGCAGATGTGCAGAATCAGGGGGTTGTCCTGTGGACGACCCTTGGCTTCAAAAATTTTCGTCACGGCAGCTTCGTCCAGACCGTTTGCGCCCAGACCGTAAACCGTCTCCGTGGGGATCGCCACCAGCTCCCCCCGGCGAATCAGGTCAGCCGCAATTTGGGGCGTTTCCGCGTCCAATGCGGACAGAAGAAGTGTCTTCATCAATACACCTCCAATTGAAATAAGGGGCAAAGATGGGCAGCCGCTTTTGTTTGCGGCTGCCCATCAGAGACTGGTAAAAATTAGACAGTGGGCTGGTTGGCAGCCTCGATGATCTTGACAAACTTCTCGGGAACCAGAGACGCGCCGCCGATCAGGCCGCCGTCGATGTCGGGCTGTGCCAGCAGCTCGAAGGCGTTCTTGTCGTTCATGGAGCCGCCGTACAGGATGGAGATCGCACGGGCGTTCTTGGAGGAGTACAGCTTGCGCACCACGGTACGGATGTTCTCGCAGACCTCTTCCGCCTGCTCGGGAGTGGCGGTCAGGCCGGTGCCGATGGCCCAGATGGGCTCGTAGGCGATGATGACCTTGCGGATCTTGTCCTCGGGAACGCCAGCCAGACCCAGCTTGATCTGCATGGTGATCCACTCGGTGGTGATGCCGCTCTGGCGCTGCTCAAGGCTCTCGCCGCAGCACATGATGGGGGTCAGACCGGCGTTCAGAGCAGCCAGAACCTTGGCGTTGACGTCGGCGTCGGTCTCGCCCATGGCGCGGCGCTCGGAGTGGCCGATGATGACGTACTTGCAGCCGGCGTCCACCAGCATATTGGTGGCGATCTCACCGGTGTAAGCACCGGAGGCGTTGGCGTTGCAGTTCTCGGCGCCGATGCCTACCCGGGTCTCACGCATGGCGCGGACAGCGGCGGGAATGCACACGGCGGGGACGCACAGAGCCACGTCGCACCAGCGGCCCTTGGGCAGAATGGCCTTCAGCTGGGTCATAAACTCCTTGGTCTCGGAGGGGGTCTTGTTCATCTTCCAGTTGCCGGCGATAACGGTCTTGCGGTATTTTCTGTTCATGATTCCATTTCTCCTTTTATTGATAGGGATGTTAATAGAAACTCGATTCCCGGATTACTTATCTTCCAGGCAGGCGATGCCGGGCAGCTCCAGACCTTCCAGGAATTCCAGAGAAGCGCCGCCGCCGGTGGAAATGTGGGTGATCTTGTCGGCAAAGCCCAGCTGCTCGCAGGCCGCAGCGCTGTCGCCGCCGCCGACGATGGTGGTGGCGCTGGAATCCGCCAGAGCCTGCGCCATGGCGATGGTGCCCTTGGCCAGAGTGGGATTCTCAAACACGCCCATGGGGCCGTTCCAGACGACAGTCTTAGCGTCCTTCACAGCGGAAGCAAACAGAGCGCAGGTCTTCTCGCCGATGTCCAGACCTTCCTTGTCGGCGGGGATGGCAGCGGCGTCAACGGTGGTAACGTCGATGGGACCGTCGATGGGGTCGGGGAAGGAATCGGCAACGACCACGTCCACAGGCAGGAGCAGCTTGACGCCCTTGGCTTCCGCCTTGGCCATCATGTCCTTGCAGTAGTCGATCTTGCTCTCGTCCAGCAGGGACTTGCCAACGGCGTAGCCCTTGGCGGCCAGGAAGGTATAGGCCATGCCGCCGCCGATGATCAGGGTGTCCACCTTTTCCAGCAGGTTATTGATGACATTCAGCTTGTCGGAGACCTTTGCGCCGCCCAGAACAGCGACGAAGGGACGCTCGGGGTCGGACAGGGCCTTGCCCATGATGGAAACTTCCTTCTGAACGAGGAAGCCGCTGACGGCGGGCAGATAATCGGCCACACCGGCGGTGGAAGAATGGGCGCGGTGGGCAGTGCCGAAAGCGTCGTTGACGAACACGTCCGCCAGAGAGGCCAGAGCCTTGCTCAGCTCGGGATCGTTCTTGGTCTCGCCCTTCTCAAACCGGGTGTTCTCCAGCAGCATCACGTCGCCGTCCTTCAGCGCGGCGGCCTTGGCCTTGGCGTCCGGGCCCGCCACGTCGGCGGCCATGATGACTTCCTTGCCCAGCAGCTCGCTGATGCGCTTCGCCACGATCTTCAGGCTCAGCTCGGGCTTCCATTCGCCCTTGGGCTTGCCCATGTGGGAGCAGAGGATGACCTTTGCGTTGTGGTCAACCAGATACTTGATGGTGGGCATGGCGGCGACAATCCGCTTGTCGGAGGTGATGACGCCGTTCTTGGTGGGAACATTGAAGTCGCAGCGGCACAGGACCCGCTTGCCGGCTACGTCGATGTCCTCGATGGACTTTTTATTGTAGTTCATGATAACTCCTCCATATTCTCGGGAGGTCACTCCCGCATTTTACCAAAGTCGCGCAAATTGGGAAACGACAGCTGACGCAGTGCCTCGTAGACGGTGACGGCAACCGCATTGCTCAGGTTCAGGCTCCGGGCATCCGGACGCATGGGAATGCGAACACACGCGTCGTAGTGCGCCCGAAGGAAGTCCTCCGGAAGTCCCTTAGTCTCCTTCCCGAAAAACAGGTAGCAGCCGTCGTGAAAGGCAGCCTCGGTATAGCTCCTCGGCGCTTTCGTGGACAGGCACCACATTTCCTCCACCTGATTCTTCGCGAAGAAGTCCTCCAGATTTTCGTAGTCCCGAACCTCCACCATGTGCCAGTAATCCAGACCCGCACGGCGGACGGCCTTTTCGGAGATGTCAAAGCCCAGCGGCCGGATCAGGTGCAGACGGCAGCCTGTTGCGGCGCAGGTGCGGGCGATATTGCCGCAGTTCTGCGGTATCTCCGGTTCCACCAGAACAATATTCAGCATACGCATCACCCCGGTGGCAGTCGCGTCGGACTGTTTTCTCAAAATCCGCTCGTCTTCTATTATAAGTCAAACGGGCGGTAAAATCAATCGGAAAAAATGTTAATTTTCAACTTTTTTATAGTATTCACATAAAAAATGGACATTGGGGCAGAATTTTGTGAATAATGCAGAAACTCGCATAATTTGTGCCGTTTTTTCGGAAAAATCCCCGCCGATGCAGGAAAAAACGTTTCCAAAAAATCAACCGGGAACCCGGACAAAATTCCGGTTCCCGGTGAAATTTCGCTACATTATTGTTCAGAGCAGTTTTTCCTTGTTCCGCAAGGGAAATCCGTTATTTCCCCACGCGTCCGTACAGCTTTGTGGCAGCGTAAATTCTTGCGGCCAGAGCGTCGGAGTCGAAGCCCTTTTCCGCGCGCCACGTCCAGTTGGCGCTGGACAGCGTACCGGGAAAGTTCATCCGAGCTTCCTTGCCCAGTTCCAGATAGTCCTGCATCTGCACCACGCACAGCCGGGACACGGAACCCATGCAGCCGCGAATCATGCCCCGGATATAGCCCTCCTCCCGGTTCAGTCCGAGATAGGTTTTCGCGCAGGCCACATCCTCCGGCGCGGCTTCGTCAAACCACTGCTTCAAGGTCACGTTGTCGTGGGTGCCGGTGTAGCACACGGAGTCCACGGGGTACAGGTGGGGCATGTAGTCGCTTTCCTCCCGGGAGTCGAAGGCAAATTCCAGAACCTTCATGCCGGGATAGCCGGAGTCCTGCTGCAACTTCCGCACCTCGGGGGTGATAAAGCCCAGATCTTCGGCAATGAATTCCAGATCGGGCAGAGCCTGCTGAATGGTGCGGATGAAGTCCATTCCGGGGCCTTTCACCCACTTGCCGTTCCGCGCGGTGGTATCTCCTGCGGGCACCGACCAGTAGCTTTCAAAGCCGCGGAAATGATCCAGACGGATAACGTCGTACAGCTTCCCGGCGGCCGTCAGGCGCTGAATCCACCAGAAATAGTGAGTCTGCGCCATCTTTTTCCAGTCGTAAATTGGGTTGCCCCAGAGCTGACCGTCCGCGGTGAAGGAATCCGGGGGGCAGCCCGCCACCTGTTCCGGATGGCGGCTTTCGTCCAGCTGGAAGAGTTCCGGATTTGCCCACACGTCCGCCGAATCCAGCGGCACGTAAATGGGAACGTCGCCGATAATGCGGACGCCCTTGGCATTGGCGTAGCTGCGCAGCGCCTTCCACTGCCTGTCAAATTCGTACTGAACAAAGTATTGCAGCCGGATCTCATCGGACAGCTCCCGGCGCTTTTCCGCCAGCGCGTCGGCCTTGCGCAGGCGCAGAGCCTCCGGCCAGTCCAGCCATGGCTTGCCGCCCAGGGTGTCCTTCAACGCCGTGAACAGAGCATAGTCTTCCAGCCAGCTCCGGTTCTGCTCCACGAATGTTTCGTAGGCTTCATCCGGTGCAAACCGCTGAAACGCCAGCCGCAGCACGTTCATCCGGTGGGCGTACATGGCGCCGAAATCCACCCGTGCCGGATTGCTGCCCCATGGAATGTTCTGGATTTCCTCTTTTTTCAGCAGCCCCTCGTCTGCCAGCCTGTCCAGATCGATGAGATAATGGTTGCCTGCGCAGGCGCCCAGAGACTGATAGGGGGAATCGCCGTAGCCGGTGGGAGTCAGGGGCAAGATCTGCCAGTACCGCTGTCCGGCCCTGACCAGAAAGTCCACAAAGGCATAGGCGTCCTTTCCCATGGTGCCGATGCCGTAAGGGGCCGGCAGGGAGGTAATATGCATCAAAATTCCGCTTTCGCGCATTGCAATGGTCTCCTTAATTGATACCGCTTTACGTTCTTATCGAAAAACAGCATCTGTGATATGTGATCGTTCATTAAAATGCTCAATTCAGGATTGAGCATTTTAATGGATTATCAGTGTGAAATTTCCCGGATGCTCTCCCGGGAGAGGATCTCAAAGGGTACCGTCTCGTGACAGGCGGGCGCGTTCCGCTCGATATTCCCCAGCAGAATTTCCACGCTGCGCTTTGCCAGCAGGGAAACGGTCTGACGGACGGTGGCCAGTCTCGGCACCAGGAAGCTGCTCAGCGGCAGGCCGTCCACGCCCATGACCGACACGTCCTCCGGCACCTGCAGGCCGTTGTCCTGCAAGGCGCGGATGGCGCCGATGGCCATCACGTCGGCGGTGGCGAAAATCGCGGTGAACCGGCAGCCCTTATCCAGCAGCGCCTTGGTCGCCTGATACCCCGCCTGATAGGAATAGCGCACGCCCTGATAGTCCCGCTTGGGGTCGAAGGGGATGCCGTGGGCAGTGAAGGACTGCATACAGCCCTCGTAGCGCAGACGGCTGGTGTCGGAAATGGCCCGGTCGCCGCCGATGATGGCGATACGGCTATGTCCCAGACGAATCAACGTATCCATGGCGCTACACGCGGCCTCCCGGTCGTCGGTGGAGACGCTGGACAGGTTGTCAAAGGACAGCATGGAGGCGTCGTTGGTGACCACGACACAGGGAACGTCAATGCCCCCGAAATCCCGGATGAAATTCTCGTTGTTGCCGCCGAGGAACAGGATGCCCAGAGGCTTCTTTTCCCGGCACAGCTGCCCGGCTCGGCGCACTTCGTTTTCGTCCTCGTCCATGTAGTCCACCACCAGCTGGTAGTGGGTCTGGGCGATCAGGGTCTGGATGGACTCCACCATCTCCCCGAACAGCTCGTTGCCGATACCCTTGACCACCACCAGAATGGTGGTGGAGTGGTGCTGCTTGAGCTGCTTGGCGTTGACGTTCAGCTGAAAGCCGCTTTCGGCGGCGGCCTCCAGGATTTCCTGCCTTGCCCGCTCGCTGACGTTGGGATGATTGTTCAGCGCCCGGGAAACGGTGCCGACGGCATAGCCGGTCTTTGCAGCCAGATCTTTGATTGTCATGGCATTTGCCGCCCCTCTCTTTTCGGAATCTTTGAAATGCCCACCGGCTGTATAAACAGCCGGTGGGTAAAAATCAGTTACGGGAACTTAGCCCTTCACCGCGCCGGCAGCGACGCCCTTGATGATGTACTTCTGGCAGAACAGGTAGACAATGATGATGGGCAGAATGGCCATCATGATGACCGCCATGGTCGCGCCCAGATCCACGGTGCCATAGCTACCCTTCAGGTACTGGACGTGGATGGGGATGGTGCGGTACTTGGTGATGTCCAGAACCAGATACGGCAGGAGATAGTCGTTCCAGACCCACATCAGTTCCAGAATACCCACGGAAATGAGGGTGGGCTTCAGCATGGGCAGCACCACATTGAAGTAGGTACGCACAGGGCCGCAGCCGTCAATGGAGGCCGCCTCCTCGATTTCCAGAGGCAGACCCTTGACAAAGCCCACGAACATGAAGATGGCAAGGCCCGCGCCGAAGCCCAGATAAATCACGGGAATCGTCCAGGGGGTGTTCAGCTTCAGGGAGTCGGCGGTGGAGGTCAGGGTGAACATGACCATCTGGAAGGGGACGATCATGGAGAACAGGCACAGATAGTAGAAGAACTTGGCAAAGCCGCTCTGCACCCGGGCAATGTACCATGCCGCCATGGAGCAGCACAGCAGGATCAGCGCCGTGGAAACCACGCTGATGAACAGGCTGTAGCCCACGGACTTGAGGAAGGGGTAATTGCCAAAGGTCATACCCTTGACATAGTTGGCAAAGCCCACGAAGCTCTCCGAATTGGGCAGGGCAAACACGTCCAGATTGATGGCATTGTTGGACTTCAGGGAGTTGACGACAACCTCGTAAATGGGCATGATCCACACAAGGCAGATCAGCACGAAGGCAACGGTCAGCACCGTGCTGCCGGCGGAATACTCTTTGGTTTTCATTCTGTCTTTACGCATCACTGCTGCACCTCCTTGCGGCGGGTCGCGGTCTGCTGGGCAATGGCCAGAACTGCCACCAGAATAAAGAAGATAACAGCCTTTGCCTGGGCAACGCCGTGCCAATTCTTATTGATGTTGTAGGTGGAGTAAATGTTCAGCGCCAGCAGCTCGGTCTGGTTGAACTTCGAGCCATTCTGGATGATGCTGGGCAGACCGCCGGTCAGCGCCAGGTTCTGGTCGAACAGCTTGAAGGAGTTGGTCAGGGTCAGGAAGGTGCAGGTGGTGATGGAGGGCATCACGTTGGGGATGATGACTCTAAACAGCGTCTGGCTGCCGCTGGCGCCGTCAATTTCGGCGGCCTCCAGCATGTCTCCGGGGACGGCCTGAAGCCCGGCGATGTAAATGATCATCATGTAGCCGATCTGCTGCCAGGCCACCAGAATGACCAGGCCCCAGAAGCCGTAAGTGGCGTTGGCGGTGAGGTAGGTAGCGTAATTGCGCAGAATGCCGTCGAAGATCATGCTCCAAATATAGCCCAGCACCACGCCGCCGATCAGGTTGGGCATGAAGAACACGGTGCGAAACAGGTTGGAGCCGCGCATCTTCTGGGTCAGGGCATAGGCGATGAAGAAGGCCAGCACATTGATCAGGAGAATGGAGACCACGGCAAAAAATGCGGTGTTCTTGAAGGCGTTCCAGAAGCTGACGTCCGTCCAGATTTTGGAATAATTCGTCAGGCCGACCCATTTGGCATCCTTGGGAATATTGAAGGTGCAGAAGGACAGGTAGATGCCCTGCAAAAACGGCCAGACGAAGCCGATGCAGAAGGCAGCGAACACGGGGAGGATGAACAGCGGCGCCCACCGCTGAATGGGACGGCGGATCAGTCGGCTGTTCAGCCCGGCGCCGTCATTTTTTTTGCTCAATGAGATTCCCTCGCTTTCCTGTATTGTATTTTTATTATATTTGGCTGCTTACCAAAATAACCGTGTCAGAACGGAACTGCGTTCCGGTGCTGCCGCGCAGGACAGGAGGCTGCATCCGCCCAAAAGCCGACGTACCCTCCCACCCTGTGCAGGCCGGGACATTCAAAGGGGCGGGCTTACCGCCCGCCCCTCTGGGTTTCAGTTGTGGTGTGCCGATCAGCCGTTCACGGTCTTGTACTCGATGGCCCAGCCGTCAACGAAAGCGGTCTTAACAGCTTCCCAGTTGGCGTCGGTGGGATCAGCGGAGTAAGCGGCCAGAGCGGTGACAACGGTAGCTCTCCAGGAGTCCACGTTGGGGGTGTAGTTGAACGCCCAGGTCACAGCGTACTTGCCGTCAGCCAGCAGCGCGTTGCCGTCAACGATGAACTTGTTGGCGGAAGCGGGGCAGTTCTTGAAGGGAACAGCGCCCAGCTGCTCGACCAGGACAGCGGATGCGTCGGGATCGGTGACCAGCCAATACAGGAAGTCCAGAGAAGCCTGGATGTCCTCTTCCTTGGCCTGGCTGTTGATCGCCCAGCAGTTCTCGGTGCCGGAGCACAGGCCGGCCTTCTCTTCGCCGTCAACGCCGCAGTAGATGGGGATCATGGCGATCTCGTCGGGGTTCAGGTTGAACTTGTCGGCGGTCAGGGCCGCGTACTCCCAAGTGCCGTTCTGGTAGAAGACAGCCTTGCCTTCGCCGAACTCAGCCTCGGACTGGTCGCCGGTGGCGGTGGACAGAGCGGTGGGGTCAGCGGCGGAATCGGTGATGTACAGATCCCAGATGTTGCGGAAGTTGTCCAGGTAGGTGCCCTTGATCTCGGCGGGCTGCTCGGTCACGCCGTCGTCACGGAACTCATAGTAGAGGGGCATGTTGGCCAGGTGACCGGAGAAGCGCCAGGAAGAGGAGCTGTCCAGGCCGGCGGAGGAGAAGGCGTCGAAGCCCAGCTCAGCGGCGCGGGCGTGGATGTCGTCAGCGACGGCCTTCAGGGACGCGAAGTCCTTGATCTCATCCAGAGAGTGACCGGCATCGGCCAGCAGCTTGGTGTTGACGATGATACCGAAGGACTCGTAGCAGTAGCCCATGGCCTTCAGCTCACCGGCCTCGTTGTAGAGGTTGAAGTCGTTGGTGGCCAGCTCGCCGGCGAGAGCCGTTCCGGTCAGATCCAGAGCGTACTCATCCCAGTCCTTCAGGCCGGACATGTTGCCGATGTTGTAGACGGTGGGAGCGCCGTCCTTGCCCATCTGGGCGTTCAGGGTGTTGGAGTAGTCGCCGGAAGCAGCGGTCACGACCTTGACAGGCACGCCGGTCTTCTCGGTGTAGCTGGCGGCCAGACCCTGCAGAGCCTGGTCGAACTCGGGCTTGAAGTTCAGGTAGTAGACGGAACCGGCAGCGGCGGGCGCGTCGGTCTTGGCCTCGGTGGCGGGAGTGTCAACCTTGGCTTCGGTGGGAGCCTTGGTCTCGGTAGTGGTCTTGGAGCCGCAGGCGGCCAGACCCATTACCATGACAACTGCCAGCAGCAATGCAATCAGCTTTTTCATTTGTGTTTCCTCCTATTTTCGTTCCGGCAGAGCCGGATGGTGGTTTGGAAACGATTCCAACGTTTCCATGTCAACATCATAGCGCACTTTATCCAAAAGTGCAACTGAAATTTTTTCTTTTTTGAAAGTTCTGCATATTCAACAATTTTCGGTGCGCTGTTTTGGTGATTATTTCGGCTATCCCGGGATTTGCGGCCGTTTTTACCGATTTGCAGACGGCGCCGCCACTTTTTGGGTGACGGCGCCGCGGATGTTACTTCTTATATAAGATGCGAATGGAATTCAGAACGCACAGCAGCGCCACGCCGGAATCGGCGATCACCGCCAGCCACATGGAGGCATAGCCGCACAGGCCGAGGATCATGACGGCCAGCTTCACCGCCAGAGCGAACACCACATTCTGCCACGCAATCCGGGCGGTCTGTCTGGAAATGCGGAGCGCCTGCGGCACCGCCGCCACGTCGGAGGTCATGAACACCACGTCCGCCGCCTCGATGGCCGCGTCCGCGCCGCTGCCCATGGCCGCGCCCACGTCCGCACCGGCAAGCACGGGGGCGTCGTTGATGCCGTCGCCGACGAACATGGCCGCGCCCTTGGTCTCCCGGATGGATTGCAGCCGCGCAAGCTTCTGCTGGGGCAGCAGTCCCGCGTGGACTTCCCGGATACCTACGGCTCCGGCAACGGCCTTGGCCGATTCCTCGGCGTCGCCGGTGAGCATCACGGTCTCGATGCCGCTGTCCCGCAGGGCGCGGACGGCGTTCTCCGCGCCGGTCTTGATGGTGTCGGCGATGAGCAGGTAGCCCTGATAAACGCCGTCCACCGCCACCAGCACCTTGGTGCCGTATTCCCTGGACTTGGGGAAGGACACGCCATCTTCCGTCAGCAGCCGCTCGTTGCCGCAGAGAATTTCCTTGCCGTCCAGCTTTGCCCGGATGCCCCGGCCGGCCAGCTCTTCCAGCTCCTCGGGACGGCGCAGCTCCATGTTCCGCGCCTTGGCCGCTGCGACGATGCTCTCGGCGATGGGGTGGGTGGACTGCTGCTCGCAGTCGGCACAGAGTTCCAGCAGCTCGTCGCCGCCTACGATCTTCTGCACGGTAAAGTCGCCCTTGGTGATGGTGCCGGTCTTATCCATGATGACGGCCTTGATCTTGCTCATGGCCTCCATGGACTGGCCGCCCTTAAACAGGATGCCCCGCTTGCTACCCGCGCCGATACCGGCGAAGAAGGCCAGCGGTACGCTGAGAACCAGAGCGCAGGGGCAGCTCATGACCAGAAATGTCAGAGCGGTGTAGACCCATTTGCCCCAGTCGCCGGTGATGAGGGAGGGAATGATCGCCGTCAGCACGGCGGCGCCCACTACGATAGGGGTGTAGACCCGTGCGAAACGGGTGATGAAGCGGTCGATCTTGGGCTTGCTGGCAGCGGCGTTTTCCACGCTGTCCAGAATGCGGGTGACCATGGATTCGGACAGGGGCTTCTCCACCCGGACGGTGAGCTGACCCGTGGTGTTGACGCAGCCGGAGACCACGCTGTCTCCCTCGGCTACGGAAACCGGCACCGGCTCGCCGGTGATGGGGGCGGTGTCAATGCGGCTGCTGCCGCTGACCACGATGCCGTCCAGCGGGATACGGTCGCCGGGACGAACCAGAACGACGTCGCCGATTTTGGCTTCTCCCGCGGGAATTTCCCGCACCGTCTCGCCGTCCACCAGCTGCACCACCTCGGGGCGCAGGTCAACGGCTTCCATGATCTGGCTGCGGCTGCGGGCGACGGCTCTGTCTTCAAAATATTCGCCGACGCGGTAGAACAGCATGACGCCGACGGCCTCGGTAAAGCTGCCGGTGAAGAACGCGCCGATGGAGGCAAGGGCCATCAGGAAGTTCTCGTCCAGCATCTGGCCCCGGGCAAGGTTCTTTACGGCCGTCACAATGACTTCCCTGCCCAGCAGGACATAGGCCACGAGGCACACGCCCAGCGTCGGCCATTTCAGTCCGAAATGGTCCAGCACCAGACCCACCACAAACAGAACCGCACCGACCAGAATTGGCTTCAGGTCTTCCGACTCCTCGCCGCCGTGCTCGTGACCGTGGTCATGGTTGTGATGGTGTTCGTGTTCATGCTCATGGTCATCATCGTGATGATGGTCATGAGCGTGGTCGTGGCAATGCTCATGTTCGTGATCGTGGTCGTGATGATGCTCGTGACCGCAGCAGCAATCATGATGATGCTCATGTTCGCCGGTGTTGCTGTGGTGGGTGTGAGCGCCGTCTCTGGGGTAGAATTCCACCTCCGGCTCCACCTTCTGAGCGGCCTCCTGCAATTTGGGGAGAAGGGCGTCGGGGTCTTCGGCGGTGATCCGAAGCTGCATCGTGGCGTAGGTGAGTACAGCCTCCTGCACCTCCGGGAGCGCGTTGAGTGCCGCCTCCACCTTCGATGCGCAGTTGGCGCAGTCCAGATTCTCTACCCGATATACTTTCTTCACCATGGGAATGCCTCCCTAATTAAATGTATATATGAGCATACGCTCATTTGTTGATATCAGTATACATCGCATTTCTCCCTTTGTCAATAGGCAAATACAAAAAAATCCGGGCAGCGCCGCATTGATACGGCACTGCCCCGGCATTTTTTCAAAAAAGCAGCAAAGAAATCCACGTAACAACATTGTCCCCGTACTGGAACTCGATCCCGCAGCGCTCCAGCGTGGGAATAATGTTGATGCCCTGACTTTCCACGCAGGGGTGCATCCGCTCCGGATGGCGGCAAGGCAGGCCGTCCTCGATGGCGCACCGGGGGCAGATGGCGCAGGATTCCGTGGACAGGATATAAGGTTCCACACCCTGTTCCCGGAAGAAGCCGCCCACCTGATTGGTAATATCCTCGTGGTCGGCGCGGGTGGCGAGGGTCTGGGTGATGTCGGCGATGTTGGGAACCTCGGTGACGGTGGCGATCATCAGGCAGTTTTTGTGGCGCATACACTTTTCCTGACATGTCTCCACACTGCCGACGCCGGGAGGGCACGCCCAGCTTTTGCCGTACATGGGGCATTCGTGCTCGCAGATCCACCGGACGCGCTGGGAGAATTCCAGCTCCTGCGGATCGAAGAACTGGTAGCAGTACAGGGGCAGCTCCGCCAGCTTTTCCTCTAAGATTTCCTGATTCATCCAAATTCCTCCATAATCTGAGTGCAGCCCTCTACAAGGTCGTCCCATGTTTTGCCAAAATCCCCCGTATACCAGGGATCGGCCACGTCCCGGTCAAGCAGCGGCCGGATCTTCTCCGGGTCGTCGGGAAGCAGCCGCCTCAGGAGCCGGGCGTTGCTGCTATCCATATAATAGATCCGGTCGAAATGCCGCAAGTCCGCGGCGGTCACCTGCCGTGCGGTGTGATCGCCGCAGAAAACGCCGTGCCGTCCCAATTCCCGGCGTGCAGCCGGGTAGACGGGGTTACCGATCTCCTCCCGGCTCACCGCGGCGGAGTCGATCTCAAACCGGTCGGCCACTCCCGCCCGCACGGCCATGTCCTTTAGAATATACTCCGCCATAGGACTGCGGCAAATATTGCCGTGGCATACAAATAATATCTTAATCATATGATTTTTCCTTCCTGCAATGCCTCAAAGTGCCGTATTTGCGCCATTTTGCGATTCATGCCCTGAAATCCGTGATGTACAGAATTCTGTCCAAATCCGGTTTGGAGGGCAAAATGAGGCAAATCAGTGCAAGCAAACGTAGTCAAAACGTAGTCGAAATAGCGAAAACAGACTACTGCGGTTTTGGGCAGGTATTATTCTTCATTCTACCACATCCGTCAACTTATCACCACAGAGAAAAACACAAGATATCATAGCCCTGCTAGAGTTTCTTAAAATTGACCTTCATCTAAACACTCCTTATAACAGCCCTTGTAAATTTCGCGAGTGCCGCAAAACTCTACTTTTGTCATTTCTTTTTTATTATAGGTCTGCTATGTCGCTATTTCAAGATATCACGCACAGTTTTGCTAACTCTTTCAATAGATTTATCGATAATTATTGAGAAAATGAACTTCGTTGAGAAAAAGGCGCCCCACTGACCATCACAATCAGCAGGGCGCTCGTTCTTTCTCTTCCATATTAAACTGCTCTGAAGCTTCTCTGGGTTACCGGCCTCTGTTCACCGGCGGTCTTTGCGACTTCTTCTTTTGCTTTGTTCAGTTCCTCCAAGCGGACCATCTCATTCTGGGCATCCTCCAGTCCCAGATTATCTTTTTTAAGGCAACACCGCATAAATACCAAAATCCGCATTATGCAATAGGTGCCAAATAAAAACTGTGGATAACCTCTGAATTTTTGCCCGCAAAGGCGCACTTACTCAAGCTGCCAGAATCAGATTTGCCAGTGCAAACATGATATTGAATTTGGCTTGCTGCTTTTCAAGCCCTCGGTATCGTGTTTT